>OGJV01000173.1_pt1 | contig 40660 bp, 36 predicted proteins | sample 1572271 | NCBI WGS metagenome assembly OGJV01 (sample SAMEA2582107, study PRJEB24529) | metagenome | biome: Human gut stool | place: China | collected 2011
GTTTTCCGCTGGCTCGTCGGAGAAGATCCGCCGGACTGTCACAATTTGTGGAGCGCTATCGAAGAGTCGGCAGGCCGTTTTCGGTTTTGCCGGTATTGCAGATCATTTGCCGTAAATGCTCCACGCGAGCATTTACGGCTTTTTCTGTTTCCGAACTCGTTGGCGCGGACAACGAAGGGCCGACTCCCCCCACGGAGCCAATTTCCATTCAGAAAGGAAGCAACACCATGAACCTCAGAAGAACCATCGCTACCCTGCTCGCAGCCCTCATGCTGCTCGCCCTCACCGCCTGCGGCGCGGGCACGACGTCTCCCGCGCAGGACACGAACACCCCCGCCGAAGAAGCCGATCCACCCGCGGCTGAAAGCAGCCAGTTCCGCGTCGGCATGGAATGCGCCTACGCGCCGAGCAACTGGCAGGAGAGCGCCGCGACCGACACCAACGTTCCCGTGGAAAACGTCGCCGGCGCTTACGCCGAGGGCTATGACGTGCAGATCGCGCGCATCCTCGCCGATCAGCTCGGCAAGGAGCTGGTCATCGTCAAGCTCAGCTGGGACGGCCTGATCGACGCGCTCAATCAGGGTCAGATCGACGCCATCATCGCCGGTATGATGGACACCGCCGAGCGCCGCGAATCCATCAACTTCTCCGAGCCTTACCGTGAGACCACCTACGGCCTGATGGTGCTCGCCGATTTCCCGTACTTAAATGCCACCTCCATTCAGGACTTCTCCGGCGCGGCCGTCCTCGGCCAGCAGGGCACGGCGCTTGACGATGTCATCGAGCAGATCGAAGGCGTCGACCACTTAAGCCCCGTCGGCAGCGTGCCCGACATGATCTCCCGCCTGCAGCAGGGCACCTGCGACGCCATCGTCATCAACGTTGAGAACGCGCAGGGCTACCTCGCTTCCAACCCGAACTTCCGCCTGGTCACCTTCGATGAGGGCAGCGGCTTCACGCTGCCGGCCAAGGGCTCCTGCGTGGGTCTGCGCAAGAGCGACAATGAACTCCTTGATCAGATCAACAGCATCCTTTCCGGCATCGACGACGACGCCCGCGCCGCCATGTGGCAGGCAGCCGTCGACGGCCAGCCCCAGTAATATATCCCACGCACCGCCGCCGCGTGAAAAACGCGGCGGCGGGTACGCGAAGCACTCTATGGACAACGCGCTTCGCACCATAAAGGAGGAAACACCATGGCAGCACCCACCGCGCCCCGGAAGAACTTCATCACCCGGGATCACCGTTATGTTTATTTAGGCGGAAGTTTCATCGCCCTGCTGGGCCTGAGCATGTTTTATTCCGCTCCCAGCCCGTACAGCTTCATCCCCGCGCAGTCCGTGTTCGGCACGGCGCTCGCGGCGATCTGCTGGTTCTTCCTCGGCGTGAGCGCCATGGCGCTGCTCGTCAAGTGGGCCTATTGGAACAATTACAGCTCCACTATTATGAAGCGCCCCCTCATCGTGCGCGTCAGCCGTTACCTCTCGTATCTCGACGCCGCGGCCTGCGCGCTGCTGGTGCTCGACCGCTTCATCCTGAAGCTCGCCTACATCATCAACGCCGCCATCCATGCCGACAGCAACCCGACCGACACGCTCTCCACCATGGCCTACATGGCGTACAACCAGTGCTCGCTCTTCGCCATCGGCATTTCGTACACGGTGCGCCTCGCGCTCTTCGGCACGGCGATCGCGTTCGTGCTGGCGCTTCTCATGGTCTTCCTCCGCATTCAGGAGCCCGACAAACGCGACAACGACTTTGTGAAGTTCCTCAAGATCGTTGCCAACAAATTCTCCCGCTTCTATATCTTCGTCATCCGCGGCACGCCAATGATGGTGCAGTCGCTCATCCTCTATAACGCCGTGTTCGGCCTCTTCAAGCGCACGGGCATGAGCGTTTCGGACATCAACCGCGTCTGGCCGCTCTTCTTAGCGGGTCTTGTCACGATCTCGCTCAACTCGACGGCATATCTTGCCGAGGTGCTGCGCGGCGGCATTCTCGCCGTGGACGCGGGCCAGATGGAGGCCGCGCGCTCGCTCGGCATGACGCACTGGCAGGCCATGCGCAAGGTCGTCTTCCCGCAGGCCATCAAGAACTCGCTTCCCGCCATCGGCAACGAATTCATCATCAACATCAAGGATTCGTCCGTTCTCTGCGTCGTCGGCGTGTCCGATCTGATGTTCATGACCCGCTCGGTCGCCGGTATTTATTATAAAGGTACCGAGTGCTACCTCATCGCCGCCATCGTTTACCTGTTCCTGACGTATCTTTCTTCGCTCCTGCTCAAGGCCATCACGGGAAAGATGACCGCGCCGGACAACACCAAGCGGCACCAGGGCAACCAAACCGTCGATCTGGGGCTTCCCAGCTCGAACTGACAGGAGGGCGCTATGACGAACGATCCCATCATCAAAATCGAACAGCTCGAAAAGTCCTTCGGCGACCTGCACGTGCTCAAGGGCATTGACCTTGAGGTCAACCGCGGAGAGGTCGTGTGCATCATCGGCGCATCCGGCTCTGGCAAATCGACGCTGCTGCGCTGCATCAACTTACTGGAAGAGGCCGACTCGGGCCACATCTGGTTCGACGGGCAGGATTTAATGGACTTAAAGGTCAACCTGAACGCCCTGCGCCAGAAGATCGGCATGGTGTTCCAGGGCTTTAACCTCTTCAACAACAAGTCTGTGCTCGACAACTGCACCCTCGCTCCCATGGACGTCAAGCACATCCCCAAGACGCAGGCCGAGGCCACGGCCATCAAGCACTTAACGACCGTTGGCCTCGCCGACTTCATCCACGCCGACTCCCGCCGCCTCTCCGGCGGGCAGAAGCAGCGCGTCGCCATCGCGCGGGCGCTGTGCATGGAACCGGAGATCATGCTCTTCGACGAGCCGACCTCCGCGCTCGACCCCGAGATGGTCGGCGAGGTGCTCGACCTCATGCGCGACCTTGCCAGGGACGGCATGACGATGGTCGTCGTCACGCACGAGATGGCGTTTGCCAAGGAAGTGAGCGACCGCGTCGTCTTCATGGATCAGGGGGTTATCTTAGAGCAGGGCTCGCCCAAGGAGGTCTTCGGTAACCCCAGGGAGCCGCGCACGCGTGAGTTTCTCAGCCGCTATCTGGAGGATAAAATGGCATGATACAGAAAAAAGTGACCGATTTTTTTGCCCTGGAGGGCAATTATCCTGACTTGGACGGCGAGGGCGCGGCCGCGCGCCTGTCCGCCGCCATCCGGTGCAAGACCATCAACTACTTTGACCACAGCCGGACGGACTACACGGAGTTCGACAAGCTGCACGCGCACATCAAGGCAAGCTACCCCAACATCATGCGCGTGGGCACGTTTGAGCGCATCGGCCACCACGCCGTGCTCATCACCATCCCCGGCAGCGACGCTTCTCTGCGCCCCTGCCTCTACATGTCGCATCAGGACGTCGTTCCCGTTGTTGAGGGCACAGAGCAGGACTGGACGCATCCCGCCTTTTCCGGTGACATCGCGGACGGCTATATCTGGGGCCGCGGCACGCTTGACATCAAAGAGCAGGTCTTCGGCGTGCTGGAGGCCGCGGAATATCTGCTCGCCCGCGGCAAGTCCTTTGCCCGCACGGCGTATCTCGCCTTCGGCGACGACGAGGAGACCATCAACTTAGGCGCGCTCGCCATCGCCGAGCATTTGAAGGCGCAGGGCGTGACGCTCGAATTCGTTCTTGACGAGGGCGGCTGCAAAATTGAGCCCGGCACGGCCTTCGGCGCGCCGGAGACGGCCATTGTCAGCGTGCAGCTGATGGAAAAGGGCTATGCCGATCTGGAGCTCTCCGTCCACAGCATCGGCGGGCATTCGAGCCGCCCCTACGGCGGCACGTCACTTGGGCGTCTCTCCGGTGCGATCGCCGACATCACGCGCGCACCGTTTGCCGTGCGCCTCAACAGCGCCATGACCGGCGCGTTTGAAACGCTCGCGCCCTATATCACGCAGGAGCCGCTCAAAACGCTCGTGCAGGATGTTGCGGGCAACGCGGACGCCATCGCGGCCTGCTGCATGGGCTCGCCCGACCTCTTCCCGTTTGTCACCACCACTATCGCGCCCACGATGATCCGCGGCGGCAGCGCCGCGTGCAACGTGATGCCGCAGGATATGACCGCGGTCATCAACTTCCGCATTGCCGACGGTGACAGCACCGAGAGCGTCATGGCCCACTGCCGCGAGGCAGTGCAGGATAAGGGCGTTGAGATGCGTTTTTTGCAGGCCAACGATCCCTCCGCCATCGCGCGCCGCGACGGCTACGGCTACCGCACAGTGGTCGAGAGCTTCCAGCGCTACTATCCCGAAGCCGTGTTCATTCCCTCGATGGCCGTGGGCGCGACGGACGCGCACCGCTATGAGGAGATCTGCGACACGTGCCTGCGGTGCAGCCCGTTTATGACCGAGCCCGCGGAGGCCGCCTCCGGCGTGCACGGCACGAACGAGCGTCTTCTCGTCCGCTCGTATTTGCAGGGCATCCGCGCACTCATCGACCTGATGGAGCACGCCAACGTGGAACCGTGAATTTCCTTTCTTTTCAATGAAAAAGCCGGAGCAGCTCAGGCTGCTCCGGCTTTTCTTTCCTGTTCAGTTCTCGCCCATCGTGTAGACCATGTCCCAGAAGCGCAGGTCAAAAAGGCAGCAATTTCCGAAGATCTCGCAGAGCCGCTGCGCCTTCTTTTCGTCGATCACTTCGGCGAGCGCGTCGATCCGGTCGATCAAGGCCTGATTCGTCTGCCGGTACTCCTCGGAAACGTAGCCCGCGAACCACGCGCCGTAGTTCTCATCGTGCAGGGCGCTTGGGTAGCGCTCCACCATCTGCCCGGCAATATACGCATAGCTCCACGAGCAGTTCAAAAGCGTCACGAGCCCCGTCAGCACATCCCCCGCCTGCGCCTCGCAGAGCATGTAATGGCTGTAGGCGCTGTTGTCGATGTGCGGGCGCGCATCGGCGATCTCCTCCTCCGTGACGCCGAGGCGCTTCATGTACGGAAGATGCGTGCGGAACGTCTCGTCGATCGTGTTCGCCATCTCCCCGCTCAAAAAGCGGATCTGCTCGAAGTCGTCGGTTTTCTGAAGGATCGCCGCAAAAATTTTCACGTAATCCCGCAGGTACAGATAATCCTGCACCATATAGTAGCGGAACTTTTCCTTCGGCAGCGTGCCGTCCGCCATCTCCGTCACAAACGGATGGGTCAGATACCGCGGCCAGAGCGCCTTTGCCCGCTCGTAGATCCTCTCGGAGAGCTTCGCTCTGTTCTCCCCGCTCATTTGTGGGCGATGAGCGCGACGTAGCCGCCGCTCTGATAGCCGGGGACGACGTCCTCCACGCTCTCGTTGGTGTACATAGGGTTCTTCAAGAGCGTCTGGTAGAAGTCAAAATCGTGGAAGCCGAGCGATTTGAGCGCGTCGACCTTTTCCTCGGTCGAGTGCCACACGCCCGCGCAGCACAGCTCGAGCGGATACGGCAGTTTGGGCATGACACCGCGCAGGGACGGGTGGTCGAACGTGCCAACGGCCTTGGCGAGAAGGTACATGAAGCCGAACGCGCTCTCCTTGGGCACATCCAGCGAAATGAACTTGCCGTTCGGCTTGAGCGCCTTTTTGCACACGTCGAACGCGCGCGTCAGGTCCTCCATATAGCTGGAGCTGCCGTTCAAATAGATGATGTCGTAGGCGTTCTCCTCAAGCTCGACCTCCTCGATCGCGCCAAAGGCGATGACGTTGATGCCGCGCTTCTGCGCGATCGCGCCCATGTCGCGCGAGGGCTCAACGCCCTCGATGTTCTTGCAGTCGATCATACTCTCGAACAGGCCGCTGCCGCAGCCGACGGAGAGCACGCGCTTCCCCGAAATATCGCCGATTGCCTTTTCAAACAGGCGGAATTCGCTCTGGAACACGTTTTCGTTTTCCATAAACCAGGCGTCGTACTGCGCCGCGTAGCCGTCAAATTTGGGTTTCATCATCAAGTGATCCTTTCTGTTTTGTCAATTTTCAAGGTCCCGCCCGCCGTTTCCGCTTCCCTATTATCCTGCGCCGCAGGACGCGGGAAAACAGGCCGAGCCTGTGCCTTTTTGATGAATCATACCACAATCAGCTCACTACCGCAACGGTATGTTTGCGGTAAATATCCATCACCTTTCGCCCGCGTACACGGCAGTTATAGAGTTCGTGTCACCCAATAGATTGAATCGGCAATGAGAAAAAGATGGATTCCGGCTGCAATTCACAGATGGGAGGAATGCATAGGGAAGGCTTCATTACAAATGTTCTCAATTTATTAAGGGTACGATAAAGGGTAAATGGCACCTCAGGGCAATAAAAAACCTTGAAGCCACTGAAGCTTCAAGGTTTTTTCTGGTGCGCGGTACAGGACTCGAATTCAAGAAAAGTTCTCTTTTGTAACAAATTCCATTAAATTTTGTGATAAATAGTTCTGAAACTATAAAACATGGTATCAGTCAGTCCAGTTGTTTTATAAAAGCTAACGCTATAAAGGGTACAAATAAGGGTAAAATCAAAGCTCAAGAAAGGACTGTCACACAATGGAAATTACATATAGCAAGTACGGAGATTACTACCTGCCGGATCTGGCAATATCCGAGAAAGAACCGGCAACCTATGGACGCTTTGGCCGTATGCGGCTCAAGTATCTGAAAGAGCATCGCAGAGCGACCTATATCAATTTGAAAACGTCCGGCAAATTGACGCACCACCTCAACGAGATTGACCGCGAAGCAAACGTGATGCTGCAGCTTTTAATCGAACAGATGGCGCAGGCACAGGGAATCACCGAACAACTAAAAGCTGAAAACCAAATGGCGTGGGTCGGGGCGATGAATAACATCCGTAATGCAGTGGAGGAGATTGTTGCTGGAAAAACCATTTATCGCTAAACGGCCGCTTATAATAGGTCATTGTCCTATTTCTGCGCTCAGTAGTTCTATGTAGCAAGTAAAGGAATCTGAAGTCGCTCCCCTCTCATCATACTGAACCAAATCAGCTACAGCGCGGCAAAATGCACCTCCGTGGTTTTATTAACGGTCAGCGGGGGAGACTCTCATTGTGTGATGTGCGTCTCTCCACCCATGGGGATTGTTCACCCCTCTCCATCAGGGCTCATAAATTCCGTCGATGATTTCGAAGCCCTTTTCTTTCAGACTCTTTTCGACCCAGTCGCGTTTGGCGGTGCCGTTGCGGGCCGCGATAGCCTTGGCTTCATCGGCCGCCTGAAAGGCGAGCGCATCCTTGAGAATAGTGGATGCATCCTTTTGCGGGATCACGATGACGCCGTCCGGATCCGCCAGAATGATATCTCCCGGCATGACGCTGACGCCGCCGCAGGCAATGGGCACATTGATTTCTCCAGGACCCTCTTTATACGGGCCGCCGGGAGTCGTACCGGTGCAGTATACGGGGAAATCCCATTTGCCGATCTCATCGATATCGCGGATCGGGCCGTCCAGCACGATGCCGGCAATCTTTTTCGTATAGCGCAGATAGGACATCATTACCTCGCCGATGAGAGAACGGGTGGAGTCCTCTTCATTGGAGACAACAATGACATCGCCCTCACCGGCAAGATTCAGCGCCGCGTGCAGGGCAAGATTATCGCCGCCGCGCGCCTTTACGGTATAGGCAACACCGGACATCATCTGCTTTTTGGGAGAACTGACCAGGTGGATGCGCGGATTCATAGCGCAGTTGCGCCCCATAACGTCGGCAACATTTGAGGCGGGGATCGTTTCAAAGGCTTTGACCAATTCGGGATCCGGCATACGCCGCTTTAAGTAAATGCGTTTTCCAACAGACATCGTTACAACACCTCTCTATCTTTTGTTACAGCAGTGCGAGAGCTTCTTTGATGGCTGTAAGGGCCAGCTCGATGTTTTTCATGGAGTTTGCGTAGGAGATGCGGATGCTGCCGGGCATATGGAATGCCTCGCCGGGGACGACGGCGGCGTGTGCCTGCTCAAGCAGGAAGTTGGCAAGATCGACGGCGGTGTTGATCTTTTTGCCGCCGTGACTTTTGCCTAAATAAGCGGAGACATCGACCCAGAAATAGAATGCGCCGGACGGCATGGAAAAGCGAACCCCAGGGATTTCCTGCAGAAGCTGCGCTACGCGGCTACGGCGTCTGGCGTACTCGCCGCACATGACGGCAACGGTATCCTGCGGGCCGGACAGCGCCTCAAGCGCGGCCTTCTGCGCGATGGAATTGGCAGCGGAGGTTACATGGCCCTGTACGGCTTTGATCGCAGTGGTCACTTCAAGCGGAGCGGCGGAATAGCCGATGCGCCAGCCGGGCATGGCATAAGCCTTGGAAAAACCGTTGATCGTAATGCAGTGCCGGTAGATCTCTGGCGAAAGAGAGGCGGTGGAGATATGCTCTGCGCCGTCATAGACCATCTTTTCATAGATCTCATCGGAGATGATGGTAAAGCCGTGTTCCACGGCCAGTTCACCGAGCGCACGAAGCGTCTGCTCGCTGTATACAGCGCCGGTGGGATTGTTGGGGGTGTTGATCAGGATCGCTTTTGTTCTGGATGAGATCGCGGAACGGATGCCGGTTAGGTTCAGATCAAAGTTTTCTTCAGGGGCGCACGGAACATATACGGGCGTTGCGCCGACCAGCTTGACGATCTCACTGTAACTGACCCAGCAGGGGGTCGGGATGATGACTTCATCCCCTTCGCCGCAGAGGACAAACACGGCGTTGAATACAGCCTGTTTGGCTCCTGCGCTGACACAGATCTCGTTGGGCCGATATGTCAGGCCGTTGTCAGTTTTGAACTTTTTGCAGATCGCCTCGCGCAGCTCCAGAATGCCGGGAACCGGCTGGTATTTGGTGAAGTGTGCGTCGATCGCGCTTTTTGCTGCCTGTGAGATATTTTCCGGCGTCGGATAGTCCGGCTCGCCAATATTGAGAGAAATGATGTTGGTGCCCTGCCGTCTGAGTTCCGCAATGCGCGCGGAGATCTCAATGGTGGCGGCGGGAGAGATATTTGTTGCCTTTTCCGAGAGCATAGAGGTTCCTCGCCTTTCACACGATAGTCTGTTTACATTTTATGGGCGCCAGAACTGGGATAAATGAGAGTCCTCATTCAAAATAGACTCGAACAGTTCGATGGCTCTCTGATTTTCTTTTCGGGGAAGCAGGTTCTTGATTTTATAGCAGGTTCGATACGGAGGGGGATTTTGGAGCTCGAACACATGAAGATGCGGCGTATTTCGCAGCGTGTCGGCGATGGTGTCCGGCACGATCGTCCAGTATCCATCCTCCAGCAATTCCGGCATCATGGAGACCGTGTCAAAGCGGACGTACTGTTTTGAACCGGGGAAATGACGCTCGTGCCACTGGTAAAAGACACTGCCCCAGGGCTGAAATATCTCCTTTGTCGGATCAAGCGCCTCGGTTGCCACTGGCGATGTGAGATCCGGCTTGCCATGGCAGCAGTAGATCAGCTTGAAATACTGCTGAATAAAAGGTTCCACGATGATGTTCGGGTGCTGAAGTTTGACGGTGACAAAACCGATATCGCACGTATATCGTTCCACAAAGTGATAGATCTGAGCAGAGAGATTGGTGGTGATGGACAGATTGATCATCGGTTCCTGCTGGAGAAGCCGCCGGTAGACCGGAGCCAGCACAGAGGCGTTCAGACTGTCGATGCAGGCGATGGAGAGCCTTGTCCTGCCGTGATCGCTGTTCATATCCACTGATTGCTGGCACAGTTCGATGATCTGTTCCGCCATTGGGAGAAAAGACAGGCCTGCCGGTGTCAATTCTATACCGCGCGTTCCCTTTTTGCGCACGATCAAGGATACGCCCAGTTCCGTTTCAAGCTGCTGTAAGCGTTTGCTGACGCTGGACTGAGAGACATAAAGCTGCTCTGCTGCCCTGGATACACTGTTGGTGCTGACAATTGTGAGAAAAGTTACTAATGTCTCTCTGTCCATAAGATCCCTCTTTATTATTGTTCTTTGGGAGCAGGGATGTCATTTTTTCCCTTGCTCTTATAATCAATGAAGGACGCCACGAGCAGAACGGCCACGCCGACAATATCGGTGATATGCTCCGGAATGATCAACAGCAGAGCGGCTACACCGTAAGCGATGCGAATCGGCAGCGCAGTTTTGTGGAAGCTGTATCCAGCGCCTGCGATGGCAATATACAGCACGCCAAATGTCGTTGTGAGCAACGTGATCACGATCTCCGCGATACCTGCATTTTCCAGAAGAATGGCAGGATTGTAAACGAACATGAACGGGATGATAAAACTCGGCGCAGCGATTTTCAGGCCCTGCACGGCCACATCGAATGGCTTGCAATTTGCAATGCCGGCCGCGGTAAAGGAGGCGATGGCCACCGGCGGCGTAATATTGGAGTAGCAGGAGAAAATGAAAACGAACATGTGGGCTGCCATAGGCGTCACATTCATACGGATCAGCGCCGGAGCTACAATGGTTGCAACCAGAATGTAGCAGGCAGCGGCGGGAAGACCCATACTCAGAATTATACAGCAAAAAGCAGTAAGGAACAGAGCAAATAAAAGATTGTTGCCGGAGATCTGCGTAATGTTGTAGGTGATGACCTGACCAAGACCGGTCAGATTGCACACGCCGACGATGATACCAGCGACAATGCAGGCGATCATTGCCGTCAACGATGCCTTTGCACCGCTGATCAGGGCACCGATGATCTTTTTGAAGGTGATCCGATCCTTCTGCACGAGACCAGCAAGAAGCGTAACGAAAATGCCGATGAACGCGGCGAAGATCGCGGTGTAGCCGATCAGCATGGAGATGATGATCGCAATGAGCGGGGTGAGGAGGAGAATGCGGCGCTTGAGGTCGTGGATGGGCGGGATCTCATCCTTGCTGAGACCATGGTTGCCAAGGCGCAGCGCGGTGAAGTGCACCCACATATAGACGGAGAAGAAGTAGAAGATCGCAGGGAAAATGGCAGCGCGCATAATGCTGCTGAACGGCACGCCCAGATACTGCATCATCAGGAACGCGGCCGAACCCATGATCGGCGGCATGATCATGCCGCCGGTGGAGGCAACGGACTCGACTGCGCCGGCAAATTCCGAAGAGAAGCCGACCTTTTTCATCATTGGGATGGTGAACACGCCCGTCGTTGCCACGTTGGCGGCAGAACTGCCGCTGATGGTGCCCATCAGGCCGCTGGAGATGACGGCAACCTTTGCAGGGCCGCCGGCGCGTGCACCGGCGATGCGGTTGGAGGCATCATTGAAGAATTCTGCAACGCCGCTTGAAGAGAGAAACGCGCCGAACACGATGAACAGGAACACATAGCTGCACGCGACCTGGGCCGTCATACCGTACAGGCCTTCATCGACCATGTACATGCGCATCAGAAAGCGCTTGAGCGTGTATCCGCCGTGGCCGAGAAGCCCGGGAATGTAGCGTCCAAAGAGCGCGTACAGCGAAAAGAGAATGGGCAGGATCGCCATGGCGTTGCCCACTGCGCGGCGCGCAGCGATGATGACCAGTGCAACGGCGAGAAAACTCATCACCGTATCCATTGTGGTCATCTGGAGATTGCTCATGGAAAAGCGATCCGTCACAAGAAAGGTGTAGAGGCCAACTCCAAAGCCCATGACGGACAGAACCACATCATAAGCCAAAAGGCGGCGGCCCTTGATTTTGGTCGGATACAGCAGGAAGATCAGACACAGGGTAAAACCAAGGAAGATGCCGCCTTTTTTCATGCCGGTAAGGGGATAAATGCTGTTGGTGATAATGCCGACCAGCGAAAAAATCACACAGATGACAGAAATTACCTTTTTGAGGGTCGCTGAACCGCTGTCATCGTATTCACGCCCCTCAGGATCTTTGATCTTGATGTTATTTTCGTTACTCATATTTCCTCCATAGAGATATCAGAAGGGCGGGGAGATCGCGTGCGGTCTGCCCGCCCTTCCGGGCCATTCTAAATTAGAAGGCCTCTTTAGATCACTGGGCTAAGCCGAGTTCCTGAAGAGCACGCAGGGAACCGTCGTGCAGGGGCACGCCGGTGGACAGCGCAGCCTCGTAGGGGTTCTGCGTCGCATAGCAATCCAGACCGGCATAAGCCTCGCGCAGCCAATCGAGGTTGGAGAAAGTTGTCTTGGTCAGAAGATAGGCGTCATTCTCGGGGAAATCAGCGGTAGCGCAGAGGAAACCGTTGTGCGCAAGCGTCAGGATGTCCTCGTCATAACCGGTGTAGGTGCCGCTGGGGATGGTGGCCTTGACGATCCAGCTGTTGGCAGCGGTGATCTTGTCGATCTCATCCTGCGTGAAGCTGACGAGCTCAAGGTTGGAACCGGCAGCAGACACGGCATCCATAACATTGGAGTCGGGATACTGACCAAAGACGATGGTCATGTCCATCAGGCCGTTCTTCATGGCCTCAAGCGCCTCGCTCATGGAAACATACTGCGGGTCAAAGTCATCGAACGACATGCCGATGGCGTCGAAGATCAGCGTATTCGTGGTCATGTTGCCGCTGCCGGACAGACCGACGCACACACGCTTGCCGCGGGCGTCAGCAAGGCAGTGAATATCCGCATTCTTACGGGCGATGATGTGGTAGTAAGCCGTGGTCAGAGGCGCGATAATGCGCATTTCCTCATGCGGATCGCCTGCAAAGGCATTTTCACCGCTGTAAGCGTCCTTAATGAGGTTACTCTGCACGATGCCGAGGTTGGTCTCGCCACTGATGAGAAGATTCAGGTTTTCCGCAGAACCGGAGCTGGAGTTGGCGGAGGCGACTGCACCGGGAATTTTCTCGGTCCAGAGCTGCGTAATGGCGATACCAACCGTGTAATAAAGGGAACCGCCCTGTGCCGTGCTGACATAGACTTTCTGAGACAGGGTATCAGAGGCTTCTTGATTCTGAGAATCGTCGGAGTTGTCGGAGGGGTCTGCGGACTGGTCACCGCAGGCGGTGAGGGACAGGACCATCGCAAGAGCGAGGATCAGCGCAAGAAGTTTCTTTTTCATGATTTCTCTCCTCTAAAAGTATTATATGGTTCCAACAAAGGCGACACGCTCGCCGCCGTTGACGTTGGGCTGATAGGGAAGACTGACTGTATACATATCATGCTCGGCGCGGACCTCTTCAACAACATCGCCGTACACGTTGTATACTTTGCTGAGGATCTCCCCTTTTTTCACAAACTGATGTGGTTTGACCTGAGCAATGGCCAGACCGTCGTGCTTGCAGCGAATTACTTCACGGGAAGAAAGAATGATCTGGTTTTCCGGGACCTTGGGCTCGCCGGGAAGAACGTTATAATACTGCATGACATTTCTGGCACCCTGTGCGGCAAAGTCGATATATTCCGTCTCCGCCCATTCAGAATGACCCGTCTCGGCCATAAAACTTGGAATACGGGCCTGCGCACAGAGGACATCCATCTGCTTGTCCACAGGAGACGGCTCGTTGAGTTTTTGGGTCATATCCAGTGTGCAAATCATCGGAGAACCAAATACTTTTGCAATATTTAGAATTTCTTGACTGATTTTTTCATCAGGATATTTTTTAATGACAGTGTAGGGCTTGGAGTCCTGACCAAAACCCCAGCAGTGAAAGTCCACCACGGCGGTAGCAAGGCGCTTAATCTCACAGAAGAGCACATAGGCCAGTTTCTCGGTCATAGTGCCATCCATGCGGCCGGGGAAGACTTCGCCCATATTGCTACTTTCGCCCATACCAGCATTTCCTTCAAGAAACGACAGGCGTTTCTTTTCACGGTAGGCCAAAGGATTGCAGATCGGGGTAATGATCACGGCACCGCGGACATCCTTTGGGTCGATCTCGCGGGCTAGCTTCTGTGCAGCCAAAGTACCATTGAGTTCATTGCCGTGTACGCAGGCGTTGACCCAAACAGTGTTGCCATCTTCTGCACCATTGATTATGATGAACGGAAGATAGACCTCGGTTCCGGTAGAAAATTCACCCGCCAGCAGTTTGCCACGGACTTTTTCACCACACTGGGCTGTCGTCTCTCCAATTGTGATAGGTGTCTTCATTGATCTCCTCCTGTTCTGAAAACTCTTGTCATAGCGAATCTGTCATTATTCCGTTGGTTATTCTAACTACAATTTTTATGTTTCACATTATAGCCTTGCTACAATGCGATGTAAAATCCGATTTTGGCCTTAAAATATTCCTAACAGGAATATTTTAACTTGTATCTATTGGAGCCTAAGTGGATATCCTACCTACCCAAATACCCCGCTGACATTACCATTCATTACGGCCTTCGTATTTGGAATACTGCAGAATAACATCTCTCGGCAGCTTACTCAGCAGCTTTTCCGCCCGTTTGTAGCGCTCTTCCAGCACGGTGAGCTTTGCGCGCTGCTCGGCGCTTTTGCGGCGCTCGGCGGTCAGCTCGTCTCTCGGCGCGTCGTTTTCCTCGTCGCTGCATCGCTGCATGGAAAGCGATTGTGACACAGCTGCCTGCATCCGCTGAATTTCCGTCTGAAACGACTCCACCTCCGGCAGGAGCTGTTTGAGCAGCGCTGCCGCCTCCTCGCGCTTCTTGCCCGCGTTCAGTACATTGATGCCGTTCAAGGCTGCTTCCAGCCTTTCCAATTTGGCGTCCATCGCCGTGACCTTCTTATACCACTGCGGCGTCAGGTGCTTGCGCTTGGTCTCCACTGCAGGCGTGCCGCGCTCCAGCTCTGGCCACCGCTCCGACATACAGGCGTAGAAATCGTCCTGCCAGCGGATCATATTTTTCTTGTTGCCGAGAATTTCTTTTGCAGACAACCGCTTGTCTTTCGTCAGCGGCACGAAACATAAGTGCATGTGCGGCGTCCTCTCGTCCATGTGCACCACGGCGGAAATGATGTTCTCCTCTCCCACGCGCTCTTTGAGAAAGTCAAATGCCCTTGCAAAATACTCCGGCATTTCCGATTCATGTGCTTTTGCAAACTCCGGGCTGGTCGTGATCAAGGTCTCCACAAATTTCACGCTGTCCCTACGTACCCGGCAGCCCGCCATGCTGATGCGGTGTCGGATCTCCTGCTCGTAGCTCCAACGCGACGCGATCAAATGATAGTTCTGCACGGTGCGGCTTTTGTCAATGTCCGGATTGCTGGCGTATGTCTCCTTTGTCCGCTCGTTGTGGGCAGCAATAGCCTTGGCAGCGCCGCCCTTTCGCTTTGCAAATCGTAAAATGGCGTAAGCCATCTCTGTTCCTCCTGTTATCGTTTTGGGGACGAGGGAGCGGAAAATCCCCACCACGACTTTCTGAAAAAGTGCGCCCGTGAGGTGTCGATACCGACACCTCACATTCTTCTTTTTCGGTCCGGTCAAAATCACGGACTGGCTGCGGCCAGTCCGTGATTTCTCCCGTCCCCCGTCGTGATGGGTATAACACACTAGACTTTGTGCCAAAGTCCGTGTGCCAGCCGTTCCCTCTGGACTCCCTCAAGCGCTCATTTCCCGCCGCCTATCGGCGCGGGAAATGACCCTGCCGGTGTACGGCATGTCCGATAATGTACGGTATTTTGAGGGGATACCCCCACTCCCATTTTTACCGTACATACCGTACATTACCGTACACCGTCCCACCGCAGCGAAAGGCTCTTGCCCTCTCTCGTGCGGTGGGCAACATAGCGAATGTTGTATTTCCGCAACAGCGTATCCTGCCGCGCGTTCAGCGTCCGCACGACCCAGTTCGGCGTAACGCCCTGGCTGTTGTCCATCTTGGAAAGACATTGCGCAAGCTCCGTCGCCGTGCCGTTCCACGATGGGTTTTCTTCGTTTACCAGCCGAGAAAGAAATTCAAACAGAGGGTTTGGCGGCTGCCTGAATTGTTCTGTCTCTGCCTCGACCAATTCCCAGTGAAGATGTGCGGCATCAAAAGAGATGTGCAATCGAAGCTGTTGCTGGTCGCGTCCTACCGCCTCTAAAACAGCATCCGAAGCGGTGCGCTTGTCTTTGTATAGAATCAGTGCGCCGTCTGCCGCGCCCATCAAGCCATTCGTGCCGGAGATGGTGTTGAACACATCCTCCGCGCCCTCCTTGCGCGTGTGATGAACGACCAGCACGGTAACGCCGTAGGTGTCGGAAAACTCCTTCAGCCTTGCCAGCGTATCGTAGTCGGCGGCATAGCTGCCGTTATCCGGCGTCCGGCTGCGCACGCGTTGCAAGGTGTCAATGACAATAAGCACCGTGTCCGCGTGCTCGCTCCAAAAGTCGCTCAGCCGTTCCGTCAGGCCTTCGTCCAGTGTTTCGGAAAAGACGGAGAGGATCAGGCGCTCGCTGTCCTGCTCCGTCATCTGCGCCAGACGCTTTTGCAGTCGCTCATAGGTATCCTCCAAGGCAAGGTACAAAACCGTACCCTGCCGGGGGGAAAAGCCGAGAAAGGGTTCTCCCATGCTCACCTGGTAGGCCATCTGTAAAACAAGAAAGGACTTGCCGATCTTCGGCGCGCCGGCAGCAGTCCTTCGATGACCGCAGGACGAAGCGGAAAGCGCGTTTCCATCAGCTCCGGCATGGTCATCACCCGCATCTTGCCAAACTGCTTGTACGTTTCTTCAAATTCTGCTATACTATCCGTGCGTGCAAGCGCGGACGGCTGCTCCCCATCTGGTGCAACAGATGGAATCGGGGCAGTCGTTTCTTTTTCAATTCGCATTCCCACCTCCCGTATTCTGCTCGATCCAGTCGATGAGCTTGTCCTTCGGCACAAGCAGCCGCTTGCCGATGCGCAGCGTGGGAAACGTCCCTGTGTTGAGGAGCTGATACGCTCCCGCGCGAGAGATGCCCAACGCCGCCGCAAGCTGATTGGCATTCAGCACCGCAGGCAAATTTTCGTAGTTGTTGTTCATGTGTGACCTCCTCGAAAATTGTAGTTGACATTATGGATTATAAAGACTATAATACACAATGTAACTATTATGGTATGATTGTATAATGCTAGTATGAAAAAGTCAATAGATAATTTAACGTACATATCTCACTGTATCTAACAGGAGGCGGCTATGATCTTTCCTGAACATATGGAATTCCAGTATTACATCACCCCGGAACGAAAAGAATGCTTTGCACTATATGACAAGACGCTGGGAAGCCGCATGACCTATCTCGATCAAACGCAGGATCTCGGCCAATGTCTCATTGACCTTTACGATGCGGACTTTTACGAGGCCTATTGCGTATTATCTGAGATCAATAAGCTGGTACAAACGAAAAAGGACGAGGCCGCATGGAGGAAGCTGCTGAAGCTGTCGCTGCCGCTTTGTGAAGTGCATCCGTTCTTTGGGCTGCTCGCAAAGGAGCTGAGCGAGCTGGAATCGACATACGCGCACGGTCAAGATGCTGACGCAGCGATTGTCCTTTCATTCGCCAACGATTTTGAAGCCATCGTCAGCGATGCAAAGACGCTGATCGAACGATGCCTGGACGACCGCTATCAGCCGGACTACTCCACGGCAGAGAGATACCGCGAGGCGCACTACGATGCGTTGCTCCGCTTCGACGATATGAGGTACGGCGAGCTTGCCACCGAGGAGGTCATGCTGGACGGTCCGGCGTATGACAGCGCCTACCATTACAGCGTGGAGCTGCTGCGCGAGCGTGGCATCAGGACAGCACTGCGCGAGGTGCTCTATCCCAACACCGTGCGAGACCTCTACAACTACCTGAAAGCCTATTGTCTCCGCCTGCCGCTCCCGATCCACAAGTGTAAAAACTGCGGCAGATACTTTGTTGTGACCGGCAACATCACGCAGGACTACTGCACACGGTTGATGGAAGGCTCGGAAAAGACCTGCCGCCAAATGGGAGCCGTCGTGCAGTATCAGAGCAGGCAAATGAAGAATCCTGCCGCGCGGGAGTTTACACGCTCCTACAAGGCACACAACGCCCGCGTGCGGTATGGAACGATGAGCAAGGCAGAGTTCACCGCATGGTCGAAGACGGCGCGGGAAAAGCGCGACGCCTGCGTAGCAGGCAAGCTGCCGCTCGAAGACTTTGTCGCATGGCTCGACAGCGACAAACAGCGATAAAACAACGGACTGACTGGCCGTTTTATGATTTCAGAAGAAATGGAGGAAACATTGGCAACACGAATGACAAAAGGAGCCAAGGGCGGCGGCACGATCCGCCAGCGCCCTGACGGACGCTGGGAGGCACGCTATACCCTTGGCATCGATCCCGGAACGGGAAAGCAGATTCAAAAATCCGTCTACGGAAAGACGCAGAAGGAGGTTCGGCAGAAGCTCACCGCGATCACCGCGGAGATCGACAGCGGAGTATACCAAGAGCCTTGTAAAATGACCGTGAATGAATGGCTTGATATTTGGCTGAAAGACTATCAAATCGGCGTCAAGGATTCCACAGCGTATCTCTACGAACGGCAGGCTAAGCTGTATCTGCGGCCTGCACTCGGCAATATTCCGCTTGAAACACTAAAGGCTCATGCGGTCCAGCGCCTCTATAACTCGCTCTCGCAGGAACGCGACGGACAACCCGCACTAAGTGCGAAAACCATCAAGAACATTCACGGTGTGCTGCACAAGGCGCTCCAACAGGCCGTTCTTCTCAACTACATCCGCTACAATCCGACGACCGCGTGTGTTCTGCCCAAAATCGTCAAAAAAGAGATCCATCCGCTGACCGACCAACAGACCGCTCAGCTTTTGAATCTCCTAAAAGGCAGCAAGTATGAAATTCCGCTCACTGTTGATCTCTTCACCGGCTTGCGCGAGGGCGAACTGCTCGGCCTGATGTGGGACTGTGTTGATTTTGAAAAGGGTACGATTCTCGTCAATAAACAGCTCCGTAGAAGCCAGCGAAAGGGTGGGACCTATTACTTCTCCCCACCGAAGAACAACAAGAGCCGTACCATCACACCCGCGCCGTATGTGATGAAGCTGCTGCAAGCGCAGAAGGTGCAGCAGGCCAAGCAGCGGTTAAAGGCAGGCCCGGCATGGGAGGACAGCGGCTTGGTGTTCACCAATGAGTTCGGACGCTATATCTCCTACCGCGCGATCTTTGATAGCTTCAAGCGTATCGTGAAACGTATTGGCCTTTCCGACGCAAGGATACACGATCTTCGTCATACCTACGCCGTGAACTGCATCCGCGCCGGTGATGACATCAAAACCGTGCAGAGTAATCTTGGTCATGCGACCGCCGCTTTCACCCTTGATGTCTACGGTCATTTTACAGACGATATGCGCTCGGTCAGCGCGCAGCGTATGGAGGGTTTCATTACAAATGTTCTCAATTTATAAAGGGTACGATAAAGGGTAAATGGCACCTCAGGGCAATAAAAAAACCTTGAAGCCATTGAAGCTTCAAGGTTTTTCTCTGGTGCGCGGTACAGGACTCGAACCTATGACCCCATGCACGTCAAGCGAGAGGGTCAAACGTGAAAATGCTATCTTTGCAACAAAATCGAGTCGTGCAGCTTTCTAACTGCTGTACTCATTTCGCCGAGGTAAACGTGAGAATATCGCGCCGTAGTTTTAATGTCGGTGTGTCCAAGAAGCTCCTGCACAACACGAATGTCTGCGCCAGCTTCTCGCGTAAGTGTGCCAAAGGTATGGCGGCAGCTATGCGGAGACAAACGCCGCACGTCTGGCTCTGCTTCCCGCAGGTCACGAAAGAACTTGTCATAATCGCGGGTAAAATTCCGTGGGTGCAGCAAGGTTCCGTTTTTCGTGCTAAACAAGAACTCGCCTTTATGCGAAAGGTGCTGCAAACGGTATGCCAATTCGGGCAGCAGCGGAACGGTGCGTAGGCTCTTTTCCGTTTTCGCTTCATGTTCAATCACACAGGCTTGATGCCTTTCAAGATACACAGCGCGATTTACCGTAAGGGTGGTATCTGTAATATCGCTGTCTTTCAGCCCAAGCAATTCACCACGCCGCAGACCTGTCAACAACATTGTCATAATACAAAGTGCAGTACGCTGCGGCTCATACGTCACGGCAAAAGCAAGGATTTTCCGTACTTCTTCCCATGTAAAAGTCTCTCGTGGCTTTTCCTTTATGCGAGGGCATTTAAGGCGAAGCGCGGGATTTTTTTCACATAGGTCATTCTCTTGCGCCGCTTGAAACAAGGACTTTAGCATTACGTGCATTTTGTCCATATAGGATTTAGAAGCAGTCAAGCCGAACTCATTCACGAACTGCTGTAAGTGCATCGGCTTAATGTCGCAAAGCTCCATTGCCCGCAGGGAATCGGGTATCTTGCTGACTACAAGTTCAAGCGTGTAATATGAATCTGGCCGTATGGTATTCAATTTATAAGACCGCAAATACTGCGGTATCCATTGTCCTAACGTCATTCAGTCTCCATATCTTCATCAGAAAGAACCAAATCTTCTTCCGAAACATCTTCATCGAAGTCTTGACCGTCACTCCAAACAAAGGCACTATCAGCCCTGTTTTGGAGCGCTACAAGCCGCAGATCGGCAAGAGCATATTCTTCTGTGTACTCGCCCATAAGCCGCTCAAAAAGCGAAATATCAATATCTAACGGTTTGAAGCATTTCTCCCTCACCTTTTTGCGGGTCTTAGGATTCAATCTACGCATTGCTTCATTAAGGTTCTCAGGGGGAACAAGAGAAAGAAGCGACACAGCCCCCGAAAGGCCAGAGAAGTCCATAATACCAATACTGTCATAAATAAAATGCTTTTCATTGCGCTGTATCCATTCACAACGCGTTATCTGCTTGTCAAGCTCTATTTTTGCTTTCTGCAACCGCTCCAACGTCTTATCATAGACGCGCAGCCGCCCCGTGCATTTTGCATCGCCATAATAGCGGGTACTTTTGTAATGCGATTCATTTTTGCGGGAATAAACATAAAGGCTGTCATATTTGCAAGGAACATCAAAAGTATAATCAACTCTGCGGATACGGACATTAAAAAGCGCAACAGAAGCGCGCAAATAAGACAATAACCACTGCAAGCATTTTACCGCTGTATCGTCGTTAGCAAGATGCACTGTATTGGGATTGAAATTCAAATCGAAGAACGGCGCATCTTCATAAAATTGAACGTGTAGCCCACCAATTTGATAGGCGCGGTAATGATGATATTTTCCTTTCAGTTTCGTTCCAGACTTAGACGAGTAATCTTTAGACTTTTCACCCAAACTCTTGACAGCTTCTTCCAGCTCTTCCCACTGTGCAAGAGAAAGCAGCAAATGGAATTCAAGCGTAAACCAGTCAATCGTATACGCGCATCCGTTCTTCTCTTTGAATCTGTAATATTCCAAATGGTGTTCCTCCCAAATGGTAAAAATACCACTTATTTCACCTATTAGTACGGGTGAAATAAGTGTTCCGACTGCTGCCCTCCGATGTGAGTGAAAAGTGATACTTAGTCAAGTAAGACGCTGCGACGTCCAGCACCCGCAACTGCAACGGCAGGGATAGGAATAGCGAAAAACTTAGTGCCTGCGGCGGGGGGCTGCACCCCCCGCGCATGGAACGCAGCTCAACGAAAGATCAATCTCTCCCCCCTGCGCACGTCTGAATTCAGCGAACAGCGCTTGCGCGCTGCTCACTGAATTCAAACGTTTGGGCGGGTTCTGCACGCGCAGCGAAGCAACGCTACTAATCAACCAAGGCATACAGAATGAGGCCAGAACATTTTCTTTCGTCTGCAATGACATTCAACGAGGTACGCAAGTCCTCACGCAAAAATTCATATTTGTCATCGTGCTTAACGCTATAGCCTGATTCATCAAGAATTTCACAAAAGAATTGCAAATCACCCTCAAAAACACCGATAGCTTTCTTTCCGTTGATAGTCAGTTCCATAATTTACCTCCATAATACTTTTCTTTATTGAATATCTATTTCGGATATCATCGTACTATCCGTTTCAGATATTGTCAATGCAGAAAAGTAAAGGATTCTCCAAAACAGAGAATCTTTTTAATATCTAAAACAGATAGTATTATTCGTTGACTATCCGAAACGAATAGTATACAATGAGTAAAAATCACGAGGGAGAAACAGCCATGAACGAGCAGGAAAACAAGGCCAAGCAACTTTTCAAAGAATCCGCTTCCGCAAAAGAAGCAGCCAAAAACGCATGGAAGTTTAGCATGGACGATAGCCTGTCAAACCGTGAGAAGCTGCACCAACTCGGGGCGCTTATCAAGGGCGAAGCCGCCACTGCTGCAACCTACAAGGAACAGCGCGCCACGAGAAAGAAAGCTGTTGCGGACCGGCTGCAACAGATTCGCAAGGAGCGAGGGCTGATGCAAAAAGAGGTCGCAGACAAAACCGGCATCAACATGGTCACGCTGTCCGGCTATGAGATTGGAAAGAACGAACCGAACCTTGAAGCATTGGTGAGACTTGCTGATGTTTACGAAGTGTCCCTCGACTATCTCATGTGCCGCACCGATGAAAAGGAATAGTCCATAATCAAAAGCAGCTCTGCGCATTAAAATTGCGCAGAGCTGCTTTTGCAACTTTTCTTCAATTTTGGGCACCAGCAACTCAGGCGATTTTTCCCATTTTTTCGTTATAAATGACAAAAGCCTTGCAGCACAAAGGCTACAAGGCTTTTTTGTCTTTGGTGCGCGGTATAGGACTCGAACCTATGACCCCATGCACGTCAAGCATGTGCTCTACCAGCTGAGCTAACCGCGCGAATCGAACAGTGATATACTACTATATCCGCATTCTTTTGTCAACACCTTTTTTCAAAAAGTGCGGATTTTTCTCCCCCCCGTGAAGAGACTGTTTATAGCATACGCTAAGAGCTCGCTGATGTAAAGAGGGGAAAATAGCAGAAATTCGCCGCCGTTTTTCATCTATTTTTCTGCGGGCACATTTCTTGTCAAGCCGCCGTACGTTCTATATAATAGGCATATATTATGTGTAAATTGAAAATGGGGTGCTTTTTACGATGGGACAAATCGGTTTTGATAACGACAAATACCTTGCCATGCAGTCCGCGCACATCCGCGAGCGCATCAGCAAGTTCGGCGGCAAGCTGTACCTGGAGTTCGGCGGCAAGCTCTTCGACGACTTTCACGCTTCGCGCGTGCTGCCCGGCTTCCAGCCCGACAGCAAGATCCGCATGCTTCAGCAGCTGCGCGACGACGTGGAGATCGTCATCGCGGTCAACGCGAACGACATTGAAAAGAACAAGGTGCGCGGCGACCTCGGCATCACCTATGATGACGACTGCCTGCGCCTGATTGACGCGTTCCGCTCGCTGGGGCTTTATGTCGGCGGCGTATGCATCACGCAGTATGCGGGGCAGAACGCGGCGGACGCCTTCATCAAGCGTCTTAACACGCTTGGCGTTCGCAACTACCGCCACTACCCCATCGCGGGCTATCCCTCCGACGTCGCCCACATCGTGAGCGACGAGGGCTTTGGCCACAACGAGTATATCGAGACGACGCACTCGCTCATCGTCGTCACCGCGCCGGGCCCCGGCAGCGGCAAGATGGCGACGTGCCTCTCCCAGCTCTACCACGAGCACAAACACGGCGTGAGCGCGGGCTACGCCAAGTTTGAGACCTTCCCCATCTGGAACCTGCCGCTCAAGCACCCCGTGAACCTCGCCTACGAGGCCGCGACCGCGGACCTTGACGACGTGAACATGATCGACCCGTTCCACCTCGAGGCCTACGGCGAGACGACCGTGAACTATAACCGCGACGTGGAGATCTTCCCCGTCCTGCGCGCGATCTTCGAGCGCATCTCCGGCAAGTGCCCCTACCAGTCCCCCACCGACATGGGCGTCAACATGGCGGGCAACTGCATCATCGACGATGAGGTCTGCCGTCGGGCCTCGCGCATGGAAATTCTGCGCCGCTACTACACCGCGCAGGTCGACGTCGCGCGCGGCATTGCTGACGCCTGCCAGCTCAGAAAGCTCGAGCTCGTCATGCAGCAGGCGGATGTGACGCCCGACCTCTGCCCCGCTGTGGCCGCGGCCAAGCAGAAGGCCGAGGAGACCGGCGCGCCCGCGGGCGCGATGGTGCTGCCCGACGGCCGCGTTGTCACGGGCAAGACCTCTTCCCTTCTCGGCGCTTCGGCGGCGCTGCTGCTCAACGCGCTCAAGGCCATGGCGGGCATCCGCAGCGACATGAACCTCATCTCAAATCAGGTCATTGAGCCGATCTCAGCGCTCAAGATCCAGTCGCTCGGCCACCACAACCCGCGCCTGCACTCTGACGAGGTGCTCATCGCGCTGGCGATCTCGGCGCTGACGAACCCCCTCGCCGACATGGCAAGAGCCCAGCTCGGCACGCTCCGCAGCTGCGATGCGCACTTCTCCGTCATCATCTCGGAGGAGGACATCAAGCTCTACAAGCGCCTTGGCATTCACGTCAGCTGCGAGCCGAAGTATGAATCCAAGCGTCTTTATCACAAATAATTTGGAGAAAGCAACATCATGTCTAACGAAAAGAATCTTCCCTATGCCGTCGTCTGCGGCGGCGTGAATATCGACATCGGCGCCCATTCCTTCGCTCCCCTGCGCGACCGTGACTCCAATCCCGGCCGCGTCGAGCTGAGTCTCGGCGGTGTGGGGCGCAACATCGCGCACAACATGCGCCTGCTCGGCGTACCGACGTATCTTCTGACCGCCGTGGGCGGCGATTCGCGCGCGAGTCAGGTCGAAGAGAGCTGTAAAGAACTCGGCATCGACCTTTCGCACGCGCTGCGCGTGCCCGACGGCCGCACCTCGACCTACGTGTTCGTGGGCGACAGCGACGGCGACATGGCCGTGGCCGTATCTGACATGGAAATCTGCGAAAAGTTGACGCCGGACTACTTTGCCTCCCAGAAAGCGCTGCTCGACGGCGCGGCTGCCGTGGTCGTCGACGCGAATCTGCCGCGCGAATCCATCGCTTATCTTGTTGGGCACTGCGCCGCGCCGCTCTTCGTCGATCCGGTGTCCACCGTCAAGGCGGAAAAGCTCCAGGGCTTACTCAGTCACGTCCACACGCTCAAGCCCAACCGCATCGAAGCAGAGCTCCTCTCCGGCGTGAAGATCACGGATGACGCCACGCTCTATCAGGCCGCGCAGGCGCTGCTTGATCAGGGCGTGCAGCGCGTGTTCCTGTCGCTCGGCGGCGACGGCGTGTTTGCCGCGCAGCAGGGCAAGACGCATTTGGAGCCCATCTGCAAGGCCGAGTTGCGCAACGCCACCGGCGCGGGCGACGCGATGATGGCGTCCCTCGTCTGGTCGTTCCTCGCGGGCCGCGACCTTGCCGAAAGCTGCGCCGCCGGCACCGCCGCCGCGGCCATCGCGGTCGAGAGCGAAGAGACCATCAACCCGAGCATGAGCGCCGAGGCCGTTCTGGCCCGCGCCGCGAAGTAAATTTCTACGACAAAAAAGAACCGTCCGATCGGACGGTTCTTTTTTTGCTTATTTTCTCAGATCCAGCAGCATCGCGACGTGGCGATAGAGGCTTCTCTTGACCGCGGGGGTCATGCAGGCCTCCTTGATGGGCATGGCGAGCTTTCTGAGCTCGTCCTCGGCCTGCGCAATGACCTCGTCATCCGTGGCGTCGGAGTCGATCTTCGCCGCCGTCTCGGCCATCACGACCGGATGGGGCGCGACCGCGCCCGCAGCCAGACGCGCGGGGCGATTGCCGCCGCAGCGGAGCGCGAAGTTGATGATCGGGAAGTCGATCGTCGTGCGCATCGCGTACTTATAAAAGCCGCTGCGCTCGCCCTCTTCCGCCGCGGGGACGAGAAAGCGCGTGACGAGGATGGGCAGGTGCTCGTGGCAGGCAAGGCCGTTGGCCACGCTGTGGCGCTCGATGAGGGACTTGAGGTCGGTGCGGTGCGTCTCGCCGTCTTCGATGTACTCGACCTCCGCCTCGTAAGCGATGAGCGCGGTGGCGACGTCGGAATAGTAGATCGCGCGGCAGACCGGCGAGTTCGGGATCTGGTGGCAAATGCTGCCGCCGGTCTTGAAGCAGCAGGCAAGGCCGCTGCGCCACAGGTGCGGCTGGTTGAAGTAGATGCAGCGGCGGTCCTGCATGATGTTGCCGCCGACGGTGGCGATGTTTCTGATCTGCGGGGACGCCGTCAGCGACGACGGCCACACGGTCGCCGATGGTCAGCGGCTCGGTCGTCAGCACTTTTTCATCCGCCATCAGAAGCGGAGAGGGCGGGTTGCCCGAGCAGTTGAAGTAGGCCTGCGGGGCCTCCTCCGGCAGGGCGCAGCCGAGAAAACCGGGAACCTTTTCCGCCTCGCTCACATCGATGCTCAGCACCCTGGCGTGGGAATACGGGCAGCGCACGAACGCGGCGCAGGCCATGTTGGGAAGCTCTAAGTCGTCGGTGTACTTGCCGCGGCCCAGCGCCTTATCCATGGACTCAAGGCGCGGCGTGGCGTGGTTGACAATGTCGAAATGATGCTGCTCCATCACTGCTGTGCCTCCTTTCCGTTCGCGTACTGTTCAATGACCCTGGAGGCCGCGACGATGGCCTCCTCGATCTTTGTGTAGCCCGTGCAGCGGCAGAGGTTGCCGGACATGGCGGCGTGGATCTCCTCGCGCGTGGGATGGGAGTTGCGGTCGAGCAGCGCCTTGGCCGCCATGATCATGCCCGGCGTGCAGTAGCCGCACTGGATGGCGCCGGCGTCGATAAACGCCTGCTGCAGCGGGTGCGGCTCGTCGGCGGTGCCGATGCCCTCGATGGTCTCGACCGTACTGCCGTCCGCCTCAATGGCGAACACACAGCACGAGTTGACCGCGCGCCCGTCCATGATGACCGTGCAGGCACCGCATTCGCCAAGGTCACAGCCCTTCTTCGCGCCCGTCAGGTGCGCGCGCTCGCGCAGCACGTGCAGAAGCGTCTCCTGTGGCTCCACCGTGAACGCGCGGCTCTCGCCGTTGAGCGTCAGGTGAATCGTGTGGTTGTTTTCAAGCATGATGTTCTATCTCCTGTGCAGAATTTGCTGTTTGTTCCGTATTGGCCTTATTCTCCCGTTTCAGCCGCTCCGTGCGCTGCGGCAGGTCTCTCACTCACCGGAGAGCGGGCGTCTCATATCCTCTTTTTCGCCCGCGGGCATATTCTTTCCCGCGCGGGCGCAACGGCCCTCGAGGGCCCTTTTTTTGGTATGGGCAACAGTATACTATCTATTTTGCACAAAATCAAGCGTTTAAATTACGTCGAATTCATTCAACTTTTGTACATTATGTCTCAAAGCGGTTATCAACGCTTTTTCCAACGCTCGAACGGGGCGTCCCCCCCTCGTCTTTCTCCACATCAAAAAAAGGCACGGGACAGCCTTCGCTGCCCCGTGCCCTTTTCCCTTTTTGCGCAAAAAACGGGCCGCCGAGGTATCAGCGGCCCGCCCTTCGCCTTTTCACTTTTCAATGAGATAGCTGCCGCTGTCCGTCGCCTCCGTCACGATGGGGACGAACTCGACGTCGTAGGCCTTCATCGCCTCGGTGACGCTCTCGAGCTGGTCTGCCGTGACCTTGACGTACACGCGGTCGAACTTTTCCGTGAGCTCGCTCATCACGATGCCGGAGTTTGCCTCGCTGCCCGCAAGCGCGATGTCCGCGTCCACGCTGACGGAGAGCTTGCCCTTGTAGCCCGCCTGCTCAAGCGCGGTGTGGATATCGTCGGCGAGCAGCGCAAGCGCCTCCTGCTGCATCATGGTGCGCTCGTCCGTCTTGATGCGGCTCATGCGCCCCTCGCGCGGGTAGTGGAGATCGTCGAGCAGCAGCTCATCAAAGCCCATCTTGCCGCATTCCGTGACGATATCGGTCACATACTGGCGCGCGGCCTGCTTTTCGGGCGCGAGCCAGTGGGTGCTGTTCGTATCGTACCAGACGAATCCCGTCAGCTGGCACACGGCGGCGTCCGTCATGTGCTCGTAGGCGTACAGGCTGTCGTGCAGCGTGCTGATGCGGCCGATCGTATAGTAGTCCGAGTCGACAAGGCCCTGAATGGCCGCATCCGATGCGCTGCCGCCAGCCACCGCGCCGCAGTCGATCGCGCCCTGCACCTTGGAATTATAGTAGAGCTTGCCGCTCGCGTCCTTGAGCTCGACCGCCACGGCGTTCACGTCCTTATCAAGGCCATCGAGCGCTGCCTGCCAATCGCTGCCGAGCGCGTCCGCACCCAGCTCGACTGCGCAGGTATCCTTGATGACGGGCTTTTGCACCGTGATCTCAAGGTCGTCCTGCTTCTTATCGTCGCCGCTGTCGCCGCCATTTGCGGTGTCGTCCTGTGGGGTCTTCTTTATCCAGGGGAACTCAAAGCGGACCGAGCCATCCGCATCGTATACCATATAGCGCTGCGCAAACAAAAAGCCGCACGCCAGCAGCAAAATGACCACCAGCACCACGGCCAGCACGCCTCTGCCGCGCCTGCGCCCGCGATAACCGGTATAGCCCTTCGTTCCGCTCGATCTTCTTGCCATTGTCTGCATCCGCCTCCTTTTTCTCGTGCAACAGTTTACCTTTTGAGAGCAAAAAAATCAACAAAAACCTTTCGGTTTTTGTTGATTTTCCGCTTTTGTATGCTTTAGCCCTCGATAGCGTCCATCAGCGCGACGCGGCGGGCGTGGCGGCCGCCCTCAAACGCGGTGGAGAGGAACGTCTCAACCATGGCCGCGGCCAGCTTCGGGCCCGTGAAGCCCGCGCCGATGGCCATCATGTTCGCGTTGTTGTGCTGGCGGCAGAGCTGCGCCTCGAGCGTATCGGCGCAGTGCGCGCAGCGGATGCCCTTGACCTTGTTCGCCGCAATGGAGATGCCGATGCCCGTCGTGCACACGACGATACCGTACTCGCACTCTCCGCTCGCGACGGCACGCGCGGCGGCCTCTCCGAAAATGGGATAGTCGCAGCTCTCGGTGGAATAGGTGCCGCAGTCCTTGACCTCGTGGCCCAGGCCCTCCAGCTGCTTTTTGATGTCTTCCTTCATGGCGTATCCGCCGTGGTCACAGCCCAATGCGATCTTCATAGTGTTTCTCCTTTTGTCAGTCAGATTTTGTGAAAGACCGGGTTTTTCTTTTCAAATGTGCACACATAGTTGAGGCCGCAGCTCTTTAAAAGCTCCTGCGTCTCGCGGGCGCGCATGCCGGCGAATTCCGGCGTATGCGCGTCGGTGCCGATGGTGATGATCTCGCCGCTGAGCTCGTGATAGAGCCTCAGCCATTTGGCGTCCGGCAGCGGCGTGTTGCCGCGGTTGACGTTGCACTCGATGCCGCAGCCATTTTCAATGAGCGCGCGGAACACCTGCGCCACCTCGTCCTCAAAACCGTCGAAGCTCATGTGCATGCCGTGGTTTTCGTTCATGTAGCGAAGCGGCAGCGTCAGGTGGCCGAGCACGGAGAACTTCCCCCACTTGGCCGTCTCCAGAACGAGCGTTAAATAGTCCGCGATCTGCTCGCGCGCCTCCTGCTCCGTGGCCTCGGGCATGAAGTAGAGGTCGTTCCAATCGTACTTTTCCGACAGCTGATGCTGCGAGCCGATGACAAAGTCGAGCTCCGGCAAACGCGAGAGCAGCTCGTCTGCGTAGGCAAAGTCGCGCATCGCCTCGCCGAGCTCGATACCGCGGCGGACGATGATCTTCCCGTCCGCCGCCTGGTCGGCGCGCGCAAAGGTCTCTTCACGATTCGAAAAATCGTGCTCCCAGCGCGCCGTCTCCCTCGGGCGGAACAGGTCTACATGGTCGGTCAGGCACATTTCCTGCAAGCCCTGCGCGATGCCCGCGCGCACCATGTCTTCCACCGGCGTTTTCGAGTCGAACGAAAGCGAACAGTGGGTGTGATAATCGGATAAATACATCTTCTATTCGTTACAGCTTGAACTTTCCGAAAAAGCTCTTGTGTTCCTCATAATTCTTCTCGCCGAGCGACTCGCTGAACTTCTTGAGCGCTTCCTTCTGCTCGCGGTTCAGGTTGCGCGGCGTCTCGATATACACGGTGACGTACTGGTCGCCGCGGCCGCGGCCGTTGAGGCCGGGGATGCCCTTGCCCTTCAGGCGGAACGTCGTGCCGCTCTGCGTCCCCTCGGGGATGGTGTACTTCACCTTGCCGTCGATCGTCGGGATCTCGAGCTCCGCGCCGAGCACCGCCTGCGTGAACGTGATGGGCGCTTCGCACAGGACGCTCGTGCCCTCGCGGCGGAAGATCTCGTGCGGACGCACGGACACGACGATCAGAAGGTCGCCCGCGGGGCCGCCGTTCTTGCCCGCGTTGCCCTGCGCGCGCAGCGAAATGGTCTGCCCGTTGTCGATGCCCGCAGGAATGCTGACCTTGATGGTCTTGCGGTGGCGGATCATGCCCTTGCCGCCGCACTTGGGGCAGGGCTGATGAATGATCTTACCCTTGCCTCCGCAGCGCTGGCAGGGTGCCGACGTCGACATATAGCCCAGCGGCGTCTGGCGGCGCTGCTGGATCACGCCGCTGCCGCGGCAGTCAGGGCAGACCTCGGCGGTCGTGCCCTTGGCGCAGCCCGAGCCGCGGCAGTCAGGACACTGCTCGATGCGGTCGATGCTGACTTCCTTCTCGCAGCCGAAGGCCGCCTCTTCAAAGCTGATGTTCACGCTCGTGCGCAGACTCTCGCCGCGCTGGGGCGCGTTGGGGTTCGCGCGCGCGCCGCCGAAGCCCCCGCCGAAGAAGCTGCCGAAGATATCGCCGAGGTCGCCGAAGTCGAACCCGCCCGCGCCGTAAGCGCCGCCACCGGCGCCTGCGCCGTAATTCGGGTCAACGCCCGCAAAGCCGAACTGGTCGTAGCGCGCCTTCTTGTCCGGGTCGCTCAAAACCTCGTTCGCCTCGTTGATCTCCTTGAACTTCTCCTCGGCTTCCTTGTCGCCGGGGTTCATGTCGGGGTGATACTTGCGTGCGAGCTTTTTGTATGCTTTTTTGATCTCTTCTTCCGAAGCGCCCTTGGAAACGCCGAGCACCTCGTAATAGTCTCTTTTATTTTCAGCCATAGACTACGCTCCTAAAAACGCCGCAATCGGGGGCAGTATAAACTGTCCCCGCTGCGTCGATCGGTTTCAAATTACTTCTTGTTGTTCTCGTCGTCATCCACGACCTTGTAGTCAGCATCATAATACTGCTGACCGTTCGGGCCGGTCTGCGCGCCGCCGTTCTGGCCGCCCATGTCAGGACCGGCCTGTGCGCCGCCCTGCGGGTTCGCCTGCTGATAGAGCTTCTCGCTCATCTGATAGAACATCTGCGTGAGCTCTTCGGTCGCGCTCTTGATGGCGTCGGTGTCGTCGCCCTTGAGGACTTCCTTCAGCTTGTCGATACCACTCTGGACCTTGGCCTTCTCGTCCGCGGGGATCTTGTCGCCCACTTCGCCGAGGGTCTTCTCGCTCTGGTAGACCATCTGGTCGGCCTGGTTGCGGACTTCGACCTTTTCCTTGATCTTGGCGTCCTCAGCGGCGTACTGCTCGGCATCCTTGACGGCCTTTTCGATATCCTCCTTGCTCATGTTGGAGGAAGAGGTGATGGTGATGTGCTGCTCGGTGCCGGTGCCGAGATCCTTCGCGCTGACGTTCACGATGCCGTTGGCGTCGATATCGAATGTGACCTCGATCTGAGGCACGCCGCGGCGGGCCGGAGCGATGCCATCGAGGTGGAAGCGGCCGAGGCTCTTGTTGGCAGCGGCCATCTCACGCTCGCCCTGCAGAACGTTGACTTCAACGCTCGTCTGGTTGTCGGCGGCGGTGGAGAAGATCTGGCTCTTCTTCACGGGGATGGTGGTGTTGCGGTCGATGAGCTTGGTGCAAACGCCGCCCATGGTCTCAATGCCGAGGGACAGCGGGGTGACGTCGAGCAGCAGCAGGCCCTTGACATCGCCGGTCAGAACGCCCGCCTGAAGAGCAGCGCCCATGGCGACGCACTCATCGGGGTTGATGCCCTTGAAGCCTTCCTTGCCGGTGAGCTTCTTGACCATTTCCTGCACGGCGGGGATACGGCTGGAGCCGCCGACCATCAGGACCTTGTGGATGTCGTTGCCGGTGAGGCCTGCATCGCTGAGCGCCTGACGGACAGGGCCGGCAGTGGCTTCGACCAGGTGCGCGGTCAGCTCGTTGAACTTAGCGCGCGTGAGGGTCAGGTCGAGGTGCTTCGGGCCGGTGGCGTCGGCCGTGATATACGGGAGGTTGATGTTGGTGGAGGTCACGCCGGAAAGCTCGATCTTGGCCTTCTCGGCAGCTTCCTTCAAGCGCTGCATGGCGACCTTGTCGCCGCTGAGGTCGACGCCGTCGGTACGCTTGAACTCGCTGACCATCCACTTCATGATGCACTCATCGAAGTCGTCGCCGCCGAGGCGGTTGTTGCCCGCGGTGGCCAGAACCTCAATAACGCCGTCGTCGATATCGAGGATGGAGACATCGAACGTACCGCCGCCGAGGTCGTAGACCATGACTTTCTGGCTCTGCTCCTTGTCGACGCCGTAGGCGAGGGCCGCGGCCGTCGGCTCGTTGATGATACGCTTGACCTCGAGGCCGGCGATCTTACCGGCGTCCTTGGTCGCCTGACGCTGCGCGTCGGTGAAGTAAGCGGGAACGGTGATGACGGCTTCGCTCACGGGGCCGCCGAGGTAAGCCTCAGCGTCGCTCTTGAGCTTCTGCAGGATCATCGCGCTGATCTCCTGCGGGGTGTACTTCTTGCCGTCGACTTCGACTTTATAATCAGAGCCCATCTCGCGCTTGATCGAAGAGATCGTGCGCTCGGGGTTGGTGATGGCCTGACGCTTTGCGACCTGACCGACCATACGCTCGCCGGTCTTACTGAACGCGACGACGGACGGGGTGGTGCGGTTGCCTTCGGCGTTGGGGATGACGACGGCTTCGCCGCCTTCCATCACGGCCACACAAGAGTTGGTAGTACCAAGGTCAATACCGATAACTTTAGACATAATGTTGTCCTCCTAAGATCTATCTTAATTTTTTTGTTAACCACTTTATATGTTCATTTCGCGTCCGCAGACGCGAAACAAATCCAAATCGTTTTTTCTGACGACATGCGCGTCAGAAAAAACACATCTCAGCCCTGAAACGTGCGAGCGCAGCGAGTGCGCTGCACAGGGCTGCAAGCCCTTTCAAAAATGTGTGTCACACATTTTTGAGGAACTTTTAATTGGCCACTTTTACAATGGCAAATCGCAGCACCTTATCGCCCAGCGTGAAGCCCTGCTGAAGCACCTCGACCACGGTATTTTCGCCGTAGTTTTCGTCTTCCACATGCATCACGGCGTTGTGCTTTTCAGGGTCAAAGGGCTGACCCACGGCGTCCATCGTTTCAACACCCAGCTTTTTGAGGCTCTCTTTGAACTGGTTGAACACCATTTCAAGGCCCTTGCGGTGGGGCGACTCCTCGTCGCCGTACTGGGCAAGGCCGCGCTCGAGGTTATCGTAAACGCCCAGCAGCGCCTTGATCGTGTCGATCTTCGCATCAGCGTAAAGGCTTTCCTTTTCCTTCGCAGTGCGCTTGCGGTAGTTGTCGTACTCGGCGGCAAGGCGCAGGTATTTGTCCTGCTCGTCGGCAAGCGACTTGGCAAGGCCTTCCATCTTCTCCATCTGCTCGCGCGTGACGGTGAAGGTCTCGGGCTCCGCGCTCTTCTCAGCGGTCTCGTCAGCCTTGGCGGTCTCTGCGGTCTTAGCCGCCTCGTCTGCTGTCGGCTGCTGCGCCGTGTTCTTTTCCGGCGTGCTCTCCGCCGCGTTCTGCTTGTCTTTCTTACCCATTTCTTACTCCTTATCTTCTTCCCTGGGCGGAAGCTCGTTCTTGCCGAACATCCGCGTCAGGCTGTCTGCAAAATAACTCAGCCGCGCCGTCACGGTGGCGTAGTCCATTCTGGTGGGACCCACCACACCGACGAGGCCGCGCATCCCGTCGCCGATATCGTAGCTGGCGACGACCACGCTCGTTTCCTTGAGCGCCTCGTTCACGTTTTCCGGCCCGATCAGGATCTTGAGCGGCGCGCCGTCATCCGGCACGGGAAGCTCTTCCTTGTTATCCACAAGGAATGTCACGAGATCGTGCGCCTTGTCGACATCGCGGTACTCAGGCATTTTCAAGATCTGGCTCGCGCCCGCGGTCTCCACATTGCGCTGCGCGCTCTGCTCGAGCACACCGATCGCATATTCGACCGCTTTGGACACCACTAAAAACAGCTCGGGCGAAAGCTGCTCGGAAAGGCTCATCAGCCTTGCACTCATCTCATCGGCGCTCCGGCCGGTGAAGTGCGTGTTCAAAAGCTCCTTGACGTCCGCAAGCCGCTGGCTGTCGAACGGGAGGTCCGAGCGCTGGAGCTGGCTCTTCACGCGGTTATCCTCGCCCATCACCACGACGATGAAGCTCATTTCATCGACCGCGATGAGCTCAAAGCGCTTGACGCTCGCCTCGCGCCGTCCGCCCGTCACGCTGTACACAGGGTAATTGACGATGCTCGACACCATCTGCCCCGCCTTGGCGATCACGCTGTCCGTGCCGCTGAGCTTGGACTTTAGCTGCTCGTTGATCTCCTCCGCTTCTGTTTCGGAGACCTCGCGCTTTTCCATCAGCTCGTTGACGTACAAGCGGTAACCTTTCGGCGACGGCACGCGTCCGGCGGACGTGTGCGGCTGCTCAAGGTAGCCCATTTCGACCAGGTCTGCAAGCTCGTTGCGGATGGTCGCGGAGCTCACCGAACCGCCCATCTCCTCGGCCAGCGCCTTGGAGCCGACCGGCTCAGCCGCGGCGATGTAATCCTCGACAACGCGCTTGAGAATCTGCTTTTTGCGCTCGGTCAAGTCCATACGCCGCGCTCCTTTCGTAGCTTTAGCACTCCTTTCCATCGAGTGCTAAACGCAGTGTACCACCGACATTTCCCATTGTCAATAGGAGGCAGTGTAAACAGTTTGTGAACTACGCAAAAGTCAGGCCAAGGCCTGCCTTTTGAAGCGTTTTCACTCCGCTCTGTGCCTCGCCTACGGCTCGACACTCGCTGCGCGAGAAGAGTTTTTTGGCACGCACACGCCCCAGGGCGGCTTCTCTTGCTGCTCTGCGGCAATTCACTTTCTGTCGCGCCAAAAAAGATTTAACATTATTTGCCGCCGTGCGCGGCAGTCCTGGGCAGCCGTTGGCAGCTTCGCTGCCTTACGGATGCCGCGTACCCCTTGTGGGTAAAAGTCTGCGACGCTTTTCCATTTCACGGCAGCTTCGCAGAATTCCGTGCCCGCAGGCACGGAAAAATTAAAATCGTAAATCGCCGCGACCGGCGCGTGGCGATTTACACTTCTCACGGAGCGGAGTGTGCGCGCCTTTGGCGCGTGCATGCAGCGCAGTGCAAACCTTCTCCAAAAGCGGCAGCGCCGCTTTTGGAAGAATAAAAAAAGAGGAACGCTTCCGCTACTCCTGATAGGGGTACCTTGAAGCGTGTCCTCGGATTAGGCAGGCAGTGCAATTGTACTGTCTGCCTTTTCTGTTGTCTCTCCGCATAGAAGCATATCGTCTGTCTCGTTGAGGTTGAAGTCCCGAAAACAGATGTGGATCTTCTGCGGTGCGTGCTTGGAGTATTTGACCTCTTTCTCATACACGATGATTTTCGCCACAAAGGTGCGGAGCAGTTCCGGGGTCAGTTCCGTCATGTCGGTGAACTTTCTGGTCTTGGCGATGAAGTTCTTGGCGTTGGCCATGCTACTGCGTAGTTTCTCCAGGCGCTCCTCCGTGGCAGGGATGGCTTCGGCCAGCTGCGCTTTCTCCTTGGAGTATGCCTCAGACAGCAAACGGAACTGCTCATTGCTCACCCGTCCCAAGGCGCTGTCCTCATACATCCGCTTGAACACTACATCCAGTTCGCCATCCCGTTTCCGCATCGTGGACAATTCCCGTTCCAACCCCCGGATCTCCTTTGCCACCTCAGTAGATTGCTTTTGCTGAATATATGCGGCGAACCGCTCCGGGTCGCTCCTGGCAAACTCTGTGGCTCTGCGGATTGTTTCCAGCACGATTTCCTTCAGTGCCACTTCCCGGATATAGTGAGCGCTACACACTTCTGCCCCGTCCTTCTTGTAGGTGCGGCAGGTGAAATGATTCTGTTCCGGCTTCATGGTGTGCGCCCGGTGCAATACCATGGGCTTACCGCAGTCCGCACAATACACCAATCCAGAGAACATATTCTGCTCATCCATATTCGTGCGGCGGCGCTTATGAGATCGCACCTCCTGTACGATATCCCAGGTTTCCTGATCCACCAGCTCTTCATGAGTATTCTCAAAGATAAGCCACTCTGATTTAGGGCGTTCACATCGTTTTTTGTCCTTGTAGGACTTGGTGCTGTAGCGAAGGTTGACCGTGTGCCCAAGGTAGACCATGTTCTGAAGCATATCCGCCACCATGTCGCCAGTCCAGTTGTAGGGCCGCTCTGCATTCAGCCCGGAATGGGATGTGCCGAATTTCGTATAGGCGTACATGGATGGACTGTAGATGCATTCTTTCTTGAGCTGCTTTGCAATCTGGGCTGGTCCCATTCCGCCGGCGCACATGGCGAAGATGCGTTTGACGACAGCCGCCGCCTCCTCATCCACCAACAGAGGAGAGTCCTTGGTTGCACCCTTGCGGTAGCCGTAAGGAGCTCGTGTCCCCACCCGGATTCCCCGCTGTGCCTTGGCGTTCACTACATTCCGCACCTTGCGGCTGCAGTCCCGCACGTGCCACTCATTGAACAAATTCTTGAAAGGCATCAGCTCGTTGCTGTTTTCATACTTGGTGTCAACATTGTCGTTGACAGCGATGTAGCGCACATCATTGGAAGGGAATATCTCCTCGATATAAAGACCGGTGTGCAGTTGGTTTCTTCCAAGGCGGGAAAGATCCTTTGTGATGATGACGGCGATGTCGCCGTTGCTCATGTCATCCATCATCTGTTCAAAGGCTGGGCGATTGAAATTCGCGCCGGAATAGCCATCGTCCACATAAAATCTGGTGTTCTGGAACCCATTCTCATCGGCGTACTTTTGCAGGATAAGTTTTTGGTTCTGGATACTGTTGGAGTCGCCCTCCAGATTATCATCTCGGGACAGACGGCAATAGAGCGCCGTGATCTTTTGGTTTGGCTGTAACATATTGACCTCCTTCATAAAACGCCAAACCGATTGAGAGATTGCAACCATACAATACCCTCAATCGGTTTGTTTGTCTATGCGAACCTGTTTTTCAGGCGGAAATATTTTTTGCGTCCTGCTCCAGGTCGATGACCTGTTTCATAAGATCGACCGTAGATTGCGTTCCTCCGAAACTGAATTCCGCGAACACAATGTACTCTCTGCCGCATACATGCTGTCGGCGGCTTTTTATAATCTTGCCGTCCCTTTCTTCCACTGCGGTATCCCGCACTGCCTTGGCAGAGGGAATATCCTCATCTCCATGCTTTTCTTCACTGTAGGAGCGGGGACGCTCATTGTATTTGAATTTATACGCCATATCGTTCCTTTCCCCTGACGCTACAGTCAGGCAACAAAAATAGCAGACCGTTACATGGTCTGCTGCTGTGTTTGTTCTGCCTGCTGATCTTCGGTCCACTGCTGTTCTGTAGATGATTGCTCATCCTGTGTGAGCACCATGGCTACGCCGGCCACCAGTCCGATGACAGCGCCGATATTTTTGGCTTCCTGTTCTGCCTGGATACGGCGGTAACGTTCCTCGACATCTTCGTTACCATCATCCAGTAACGCTCCAGTTACCGCCAGACCATACAGTCCAGCGTGGAGCGGCTTCATAGAAACAGGTTGAGGATGTTGCTGACCACTGTCGCTGTGCCATACCCCATCCCCAGCAGTGCCGCCACGATGAGCAGTACCAGTACGATCCATTTGGCCACTACGATCAGGTCGAAGTCCGGAAGCCAGTCCAGCCATTTGCAGGAATGCTTTTCTTTCTTCTTCCCAGCCTGTTCCAGCAGAGTGGTCATCTCCGTCAACGATTTCTGGATCTCCGCCATGCTGTTCTGCACCGCTGTCAGGTCTGTGTGTGATCTCAGGTTCGGAAGATACTCCCGCATTCCACGCACTTCCCACCCGATGGATTCTGTCTTCTGTGTCAGCATCGTCAGAGCCTCCGGCAGCGGACACTGGATGACAATGGGCGTGATCGGTGAACTCGACTCCTGCGCTGTCGGCTGCGGTGAAGGCTCGGGCCGGTTCAGGGCCATGAGCTCGTCCATAGATAATTTCTTCTCTGATCCTGAATTCATATTCCATGTTCTCCTTTAGATATTTGTCACCGAACAGCAAACGGTCCCGACACTGCCAGCCACTCGGCGTGGTATAGGTGATATTCTTTCGGGACTTTTCCCAGCGAACCTTGTAGCCCTCGCTCTCCATCAGCGCAATGAACTCCTCGCGGTTGGAAGCGTGGCGCATACAGTCATTGATGATATTCATGAGCTGCAGCTTCTTGCTCTGACCACGGGCCGCCGTGTGATACTCTCCGATGGTCATAGTCTTTGTTTTCTGCTTTTGTTCCCTGGGTTGAAATACAGGAAGTGAAAACTCCTTGCAGACCATGTCGTTGCGTTGCCGCAGTTCCTGGAGCTGCTCCTTTGCGATATGCAGTTTCCGTCCGGTATCGAAATTGACCGAGTTGATGAGGAAGTGGGAATGGATGTGCTCACGGTCTGTGTGGGTGCAGACCAGAACTTCGTATCCCTCATAGTACTCGGCCAGCTTCAGCGCGGCCGCGTGAGCGGTGACCGGGTCGACTGCTTCGCCTTTCGGGAAGCTCTGTACCATGTGATAGAACAGTACACCGTCCGTCTTGTGGTAGAGCCGCTTGGTGGTCATGAAATCCGCGTAGACAGATTCCGGCTGACAGTTGATACCTGTGACCAACTGCTGCCCCTCGAACTCGGTCTTTTTATCCTGCATGGTATACCGCATCACGGCGCTCATGCATCCGGTGGTCTGGCCCCGCTTGTAGTTTGTGAAGCTGATGATAGCCATAGCTTACCAGCGCTTTCGTTCAAGGATCATCCGAACGGCACCACAGAGTTCAGAGAACGCCCGACATACGCTTTCCAGATCGATCACGGTCACTCGTCCCATGTGCGCCAGGGTGACGAGCTGGTTCAGATTTCTGCCGATGGACTTCAGCTCCTTCAGCACTTCTTTCAGGCCGTCGATGACCACCACCTGCTTTCCCAGGCAGCAGGCAGTGACGTAGTCGCTCATGGACATCCCGGACTGCTTCGCCAACTCCTTGATGGCCTCCCGGTCTGTGGACGCCATGCGGGTGCTGAATTTAACATCTTTTTTCATGTCGTTTCCTCCAAATCGTAGATAAAGTGGGTCCGGGCTTCTGCCCGGAATTCATGCGGAAGTCGGGCAGCGGCGTTGCCGCAGACCAGACAAACGCGATGCTGGCCACCTCCAAGGAGGTGATTTCCCTGCACCGAACACCCGCGCTCCGCTTTCGGCCACAAATGGCCACAAACGGCGTTTCTTTTTCCCTGCGGGTGTTTACTCGCCATGCCCGGCAATCTCCCGTAAATCGCCGCACAGCGCCCCAACAGGGTCAACAGGGGCGACCACAGGTACACCCTGGGCATCGTCACTTTCGGCACGGCGCAGCTCGATGAGTCGCTTCCCGTTGCTGCGGCGCACCATACCGAAAATTCCGATTTTGCTTAGCGCGTCAAGGCTTTGCAGGATCAGGCGGGACACTTTCTTAGGCGAGATACGCTCCATACCGACAGGGTCGATTTTTTCAGACAGCTCTGTGGGAGTGCCGATAAATTTCGTACGGTCGCGCATCAGTTCAGAGACCAGATAGGTGATCCGGTCGCCCAGTAGCTCCGGCTGCGTTCTGCTGTCTGCTACCATCTCCCACACGTTTTCAACGTTGCGTTCCAGAGACAACTCCCGGTATTCAATGTCACGACCGATGCAGGAGAGCTTCGCCTTACCGCTGCCGCGCCGATCTTCCACCAGAGTAAAACTGGAATCCACCGCCCCGCTGATGGCTGTCGTACCGGAGATACGGTTGAACACATCATCGGCAGTTTCCTTTCGCAGATGATGGATCAGCAGGATGGCGATGCCGTGCTTGTCCGCCAGCCGCTTCAGCACGGACAGGTCCCGGTAGTCATTGGCGTAGGTGGCATCGTGGACGGGGCGGACCATCTGCAGCGTATCGACGAGGACCAGAACAGTATCCGGGTGAGCTACGAGGAAGCCCTCCACCTGCTCCTCCAGCCCCTGGCCGATGGGAGCGCACTCCGTACAGAAATGGACGCTGTCCGGCGCATCCTCTGTGATCTCGAAGAGGCGGTTCTGGATGCGAAGGACGGAGTCCTCCAGGCAGAGATAGAGGGTGGTGCCCTGCTTCACGCTCATTCCCCAGACCGGTTCTCCCTTGGCCACCGTCACCGCCAGCCACAGGGCCAGCCAGGACTTGCCCACCTTGGGTGAACCCGCCAGGATATGCAGACCCTGAGAGATCAGCGTGTCCACCACAAAATTGGGCGGCTCCAGCGGACGGTCCATCAGCGTCCTACCGTCCACCGTGACCAGAGGACGGTCCATTTTGTTGCTCATAGTCAGTACCTCCAATTCAAAATATCTGAATACAAAAATTTCCCACCTCGAAAGAAGTGGGAGTAGTATTCTTTTAGAGGAGCAGTGCCCACAGGACTTTTGAGCATCCCCTTGCCCC
>OGJV01000176.1_pt1 | contig 40391 bp, 33 predicted proteins | sample 1572271 | NCBI WGS metagenome assembly OGJV01 (sample SAMEA2582107, study PRJEB24529) | metagenome | biome: Human gut stool | place: China | collected 2011
GTTCTCGGACGGTCTGGGGGGGGGGGATGGAATGGCCGATTAGGGTTGAAAAGTACGGCCTGATAAGGGAAGATGGCTTGCCGGGAAGGGCAGGAACGTGGAGGCTTTTGCTGTTATTGTGTAGTCTCATGTGAGACGAGGCATCGTCATTCGTAAGCTGTGGCGTTGGCTGGTGTGAGACGAGGCGTCGTCATTCGTAAGCTGCGGCGTTGGCTGGTGTGAGACGAGGGGCAACTTGTGGATAGGCTTGGGTGGTTCCAATGGCAGGCGAGGCAATGCTTGTGATGAAGTGAGGCATTGCCTATGATAGCGTGGAACAACGGATAAAACCTACTTTTTGAACTTGCGATAGAGCTTCCAACCTAAGATCATGGCGTCGAAGAGTCCGGCTCCGGTGCTCAACAGGCTGTTGAAGCGCTTGGTGGGCGACGCTTTGCGATCGAGCGCCTCGGGCTTCTTGAAGAGCGAGCGCCACTCGTTGCTCAACTTGTTGCTGTCTTTTTGGATTTCAGTCTGCAACATAGCCTTGCGCAGTTGTATTTCCTCGATGGTGGTGTAAGACGTTGGTGTCATGGTTGATGAGCGTTGGAAACGAGTTGACGGTTAACTAAGAAGGATGGAGGCGAGAAACTTAACGAGTGGTTTTTCGATCCATTGCTTTCTGAAGGTGATAAACAACAAGAGCAGCAGGAAATAGGCTCCGGCAACAATGAGGAACCCAACAGCTTCGCCCACCCATGGCGCCAACGCACTGGCGGCGGCAAAACTGAGGTAGATGAGCATGAGAATGACGAGCAGCGAAATAATGACCGTCATGGTGATGACCGTCAGCAGGCGCACCGTCTTCTCCACTACGTCGAGCTTGATATACTCGCTTTGGAGCGTGGCGTAGTGTTTCAGGGTTTCCACCAGTTGACCGATGGTCTCTATGTTCTTGTCGTTTGAAAACATAATTAGTTGTGGGAAAACGTGGATGATGATGTGTTTTGCCATTCCTGCGGGTGCGCCGAGAGGGTAGTCTGGCGCATCCGAGGATGGACTTGAGTTTATTCGGCTGTGTTGTCTACAGCATCCTTGATGTCGTCGACCAAGTCTTCCGTCTGTTTGCGGTTGAGCTTGATGTCGTGCTTCTTGCAGAAGTCGTCCACAGCGTCAGAAATCTTTGTGCGAGTGTCAGCACCCTTCTCAGGTGCCAGGAGCAAGCCTAAGGCTGCGCCTGCGATGGCGCCACCCAGGAAAGCACCGATGTAACCGATTGTCTTCATAAGCGTATCGTTTAATGGTAAATAGTTATCGTTAGCGAATAGTTCGCATTTTATAATTGCAAATATAAGCATTCCGCCTTAAAATCAAGGCTGAAAAAGGCTATTTTTTGTTAAATAAGCCCTATTTTCCTGATTTAACAAACTTTATGTGGCGTTGCGGCGCACGTATGTGGATTATTTTGTAATTTCGCAAATTAAAGAAGCAAAAGCTTAAAAAGCGATATTACTAACATTTATAATATTATAAAAGTATGAAGAAATACATGGTTTTGGGCGCGGCCTTCTGCGTGGCCTTTGCCTTCACGGGTTGTAAATCACAGGAGAGTGCCTACAAGAAAGTGTGGGAGAAGGCTCAGGCTCAGGAAGAGCAGAACCGTAACCAGGCTCCTGCTCAGGAGACGGCTCCTGTTGTTACTCCGCTCGTGGAGAAGTCGGCCGACCAGACCACAGTTACCAATGTTGACAATGCCACCGTGCGCACAGAGGACGTTACTGTCGTCAGCGGTCCTGGCTTGAAGGCATATAGCGTCGTTGTAGGCTCATTCTCGCTGAAGACCAACGCCGAGGGCATGCAGAACACGCTCAAGCAGGGCGGTTACGATGCACAAATCGCTTACAACTCAAGCATCAATATGTATCGCGTTGTTGCCTCGACCTATGCCGATAAGGCCAGCGCTGTGCAGAGCCGCGACGCCATCCGTGGCAGCCAGTATAACCCCAAGAGCGACGCTTGGTTGCTTTTCAAGAAGTAAGAAGCGGAGCGATTGCCTTGACGCAATGAAGCTCATCAATTGATATTCATGCCGCGAATTCTCTCCATTGATTATGGCAAGAAACGCACGGGGTTGGCTGTGACCGACCCCTTGCAGATCATTGCCAATGGACTGACGACGGTGGAGACCAAGGATTTGTTCGACTTTCTCAGCCAATATGTGCAAAAAGAGGAGGTCGAGCGAATCGTTGTCGGTAAGCCTATGCAACCCAATGGCCAGCCGTCGGAAAACTTGGCAAGGGTGGAGAACTTCGTCAACCGTTGGCGAAAGGCGCGACCTTCCATCCCCATCGAGTATTATGATGAGCGTTTCACCTCCGTGCTTGCCCATCGAGCCATGATCGACGGTGGCGTGAGAAAGAAGGAGAGACGCGAGAACAAAGGTCTTGTCGATGAAATATCGGCAACGATTATACTTCAGGATTACATGAACTCCAAGAAGAGATGATATTACCTATTTATACATATGGTCAGCCTGTTCTGAGAAAGGTTGCCCAAGAAGTGGCCGTGGACGACCCCACCTTGAAGACGTTCATCGCCGACATGTACGAAACCCTCGACGCAGCGGAAGGCGTGGGTTTGGCCGCACCACAGGTGGGCAAGGCCTTGCGTGTGGTCGTTATCGACCTCGACGTGCTGAAGGACGACTTTCCGGAGTATGCTGGCTTCCGCCACGCCTACATCAATGCACACATCGTGGAGTACGATGATAAGTCGAAGAAGGAGACGTTGGACGAGGGCTGCCTCTCCATCCCTGGTCTCCACGAGAGCGTAACGCGCCCCACGCGCATCCATGTGACCTACCTCGACGAGGACCTCAATCCGCACGACGAGTGGGTGGAGGGCTATCTGGCACGTGTTATGCAACACGAGTTCGACCACCTGGAGGGCGTTATGTACGTCGATCGGGTGTCTGCCTTCCGCAAGCAGATGATTAACAGCAAGTTGCGTGGCATCGCGCAAGGCAAGTTCCGTTGCCCTTATCGTGTGAAGGCGCCTCGCCGCTAATGGTCGTTTGGCCTAACATCAGAATTCGACTGTCATGAAGCGCGTGCTCGTCCCCATGCTCTTGGCTTTGCTTTTTTGCGGCAAGGCCAAGGCACAATATAATGTGGATCGCCTGATTACCAGTGGTGAGGTGGCGTTGCACTATGAGGACTACGTGCTCTCCATACAGTATTTTAATAAGGTGTTGGCGCTTAAGCCATACCTTTGGTTGCCTTGGTACGACCGTGCCACGGCCAAGTTTTATTTGGAGGACTTTGTGGGCGCCGAGCAAGACGCCTCCAAAGCCATCTCCCTCAATCCCTATATTGAGCAGATCTTCGACCTGCGCGCCATATCGCGCATACGTCAGGAGAAATACACGGATGCCATCTCTGACTATGACCGTGCCATCAAGCTCAATCCCAATGTGTCGAGTTTTTGGCTCAACCGTGCCATTTGCCGTTTGAACGCCAAAGATTACGATCAGGCGCTTCTCGACGCCGACACCATCATCTCGCGTTGGTCGAAGACGGCCACGGCCTATTCGTTGAAGGCTGAGATCTATTTGGAGCGCAAGGATACCACCACAGCCGACCTATGGCTAAGCCGCAGTTTGCAGCAAGAGCCTTACAATGCCGACGCTTGGGCCACACGTTCGTTCATCGCATTGAACCGACAGCAGTGGTTGGTGGCCGACTCATGTCTCAGCCAAGTCATACATTTGCGACCCAAGGTGGCGAGCAACTATGTGAACCGTGCTTTGGCGCGCCTCAAGGTGAACAACCTCAGGGGAGCCATGGCCGATTACGACTTGGCCATCGACCTTGACCCTAACAACTTCCTGGCCCATTATAACCGAGGTTTGTTGCGTGTGCAACTGGGCGACGATAACCGTGCCATAGAGGATTTCGATTTTGTTGTTAAGATGGAGCCGCAGAATTTCTTGGCCATCTATAACCGCGCTTTGCTCAACGACAAGGTGGGCAACCTACGTGCCGCCATCCGCGACTATACCGCCATCATCGAGCAGTTCCCCAATTTCTGGACTGGTCTGACGCAGCGTGCCCGAGCCTATCGTAAGTTGGGCATGACGGCAAAGGCCGAGCTCGACGAGTTTCGTGTCTTCAAGGCGCAGATGGACAAGCACGTGGGTGTGCAGCAGCGCTGGAGCCGTTCGAAGTTGAAGGCGGTGCGTAAGCGCTCGGAACTCGACTTGAGCAAGTATAACGACATCGTCGTGGAGGACAAACCGCGTGTGGAACACGAGTACAACAGCGACTACCGTGGTGCTGTGCAGAACCGCGACGTGGAGGTTGCCTTCTTGCCCATGTTCCAGTTGTCGTATTTCACCTATGCCAATGGCGTGCGTGATTACCAGGCTTACGATGCCGCAGTGGATCGGTTCAACAACACGCAGGCCCCCTTGCGCAAGCTTTATGTGACCTGTAACCAGAACCGAGAGAAACTCACCGACACCCAGTCGCGCCAGATATTCCAACTCATCGACGCCCTGACTGAGGGCATCAACGAGGAAACCGACCGCATGGCGCGCGCCGCCCTGCTCTTGCAGCGTGCCGTGGCCTATGCCGAGGCGCAGAACTATGCCGACGCCATTGCCGATCTCGACGATTACCTCTCGATCGACACCCTGTCGGCCATCGGCCGTTGGGAGCGTGCCGTTTGTCAGGCCATGCTCAATAGTTACGATGCTTCGCGTGGACAGAATGTCAGCATGAAGTCGGCACAAGTGGAGGGCGATATCGCCGAAGCCATTAAGGTGGCACCGAAGAACGCCTACCTTTTCTATAATAGAGGCAACCTCTACGCCGCCGCCAAGAACTATTCGCGTGCCATCGACGACTATTCGCGCGCCATCGAGATCGACCCTAACTTCGCCGAGGCTTATCTCAACCGTGGCTTGGCGCGTTGCTATTCTGGAAAAACAACTGATGGATTGCACGACTTCAGCAAAGCTGGTGAGTTGGGCCTTTACAACGCTTACGCCATTAGCAAGCAACTTTCGCGCAAGAAATAGCGCCATCCCATTCCAGGCGCCATTCCCCTTTGCCTATTCGGCCATCCCTGTTGGTTCTGTCAGCCATCCTTATCTATTATGATAGCCATTCTCTTTCTGTGTGAGAATGGCTATGAGCGGTTGCGTCGTTCAATGCGGGGAGCGCGTAGGGACAAGCGTGGAACAACAATGAGAAGGCTCCGCTTGTGATGATGTAGCGAGGCTATTGCGAGACCTCTGTATGGCTATGTTGAGGGCGCATCCAAGCCGTTAGCCTTTCCCGTCGTTGGGTTCGCAGCGTTTTGGGTGCCCCATTGTTCTTTTATGGCAAAGTTCTTCCAATCTGTTGAAAATAAACCGCTTTTTGTTATTGCATTCAAAAAATATGTATTACTTTTGCGGTGATTTAAATAAAACTAATTTGTATCATGGTTAAAATCACATTCCCGGATGGTTCTGTGCGTGAGTACGAGCAGGGCGTAACCGGACTTCAAATCGCTGAGAGCATCTCACCGGCTCTCGCCCGTGACGTTGTATGTTGTGGGATCAATGGTGAGACAACCGAGTTGAACCGTCCCATCAATGAGGACAGCGCCATCCAACTGTTTAAGTTTGATGACGAAGAGGGCAAGCACACATTCTGGCACACCTCCGCCCACTTGTTGGCCGAGGCTTTGCAGGAACTTTATCCAGGCATACAGTTCGGATTCGGACCGGCCGTGGAGAATGGTTTCTTCTACGATGTGATGCCCGCCGAGGGACAGGTTATCTCCGAGAACGACTTCCCGAAGATTGAGGCCAAGATGAAAGAGTTGGCCAAGAAGAACGAGCCCGTCGTTCGCCGCGAAGTGGCGAAGGCCGATGCCATCAAGGAGTTTGAGGCCGCCGGTCAGCAGTACAAGGTGGAGCATATCTCGCTCGACTTGGAGGACGGAACCATTACCACATATACCCAAGGCGCTTTCACAGACCTTTGCCGTGGTCCGCACTTGTTGTCGACAGGCAATATTAAGGCCATTAAGATTACCAGCGTAGCCGGTGCTTTCTGGCGTGGCGACGCTAAGCGCGAGCAGATGACCCGTATCTATGGTATCTCCTTCCCGAAGAAGAAGATGCTCGATGAGTATCTGCAGATGCTTGAGGAGGCCAAGAAGCGCGACCATCGTAAGATCGGTAAGGAGATGGAGCTCTTCATGTTCTCCGACCGCGTGGGTAAGGGTCTTCCCATTTGGCTTCCCAAGGGCACCGAGCTGCGCCTCCGCTTGCAGGATTTGCTGCGCCGCGTGCTGAAGCCTTACAACTATCAGGAGGTCATCACCCCAGGTATCGGCTCTAAGAATCTTTATATCACCAGTGGCCACTGGGCCCACTATGGTAAGGATGCCTTCCAGCCCATTGAGACTCCCGAGGAGGACGAGATCTACATGTTGAAGCCGATGAACTGCCCTCACCACTGTGAGGTGTATTCTCGCAAGCCCCGTTCTTACAAGGATCTTCCCTTGCGCATCGCTGAGTTTGGTACGGTGTTCCGTTATGAGAAGAGCGGTGAGCTGCACGGACTGACCCGCGTGCGTACGTTCACACAGGACGACGCGCACATCTTCGTGCGCAGCGACCAGGTGAAGGCCGAGTTCGAGTCGGTTATCGATATCATCCAGAAGGTCTTCGCTACCTTCGGTTTCGACAACTATGAGGCTCAAATCTCATTGCGTGATCCTAAGGACACAGAGAAATACATCGGTTCTGACGAAATTTGGGAAGAGAGCCAGAACGCCATTCGTGAGGCTTGTAAGGAGAAAGGTCTCCAGGCTCGCGAAGTGGAAGGTGAGGCCGCTTTCTATGGTCCTAAGCTCGACTTCATGGTGAAGGACGCCATTGGCCGCCGTTGGCAGTTGGGTACCATCCAGGTGGACTACAACCTGCCGCAGCGTTTCCACTTGGAGTATACCGCAGAGGACAACTCCAAGAAGACTCCGGTTATGATTCACCGCGCACCGTTCGGTTCGCTCGAGCGCTTCACGGCTGTACTCATTGAGCACACCGCTGGTCATTTCCCCTTGTGGCTCACGCCCGACCAGGTGGCCATCCTGCCTATCTCGGAGAAATACAACGACTACGCTCAGAAGGTGAAGGCTTATTTCGACGATCAGGATGTGCGCGCTTACATCGACGACCGCAACGAGAAGATTGGACGTAAGATTCGCGACAATGAGCTGAAGCGTGTGCCTTACATGCTCGTCGTGGGCGAGAAGGAGGCTGCCGACGGACTCGTGTCTATGCGCGTTCAGGGCGGTGGCGAGCAGGCTACCATGAAGATGGAAGACTTTGCACAGCGCATCAAGGACGAAGTGGCCGAGCAACTGAAGAACATTTAATACCGTGGGTGCATAGCCCCCAACCAATCCGGAGCCCTTTGTTTGGCTTGCACGCAACGTATCGTTGCCATGTGGGCGGCGGGACGGTAGGGTGGAGTGGCACCATAGGTTCATGTAATAGACAAGGTGGAAGAAACGCATGTAAATGCGTGACTTCCACCTTATTGCTTTACTCCCAATCGCTCATTAGACCGGAGCAGGAACAATATTGGTGTGTGCTTAGTCCCTGACAAAATCAAATGACCGATTGAGGTTTGAAAAATTGTTGAGGAATTCTTTGGAAGTATCGATAGTTTTTCGTAATTTTGCACGCTGAATTGGGGAAAGTACGCCCACTTCGATACAGAACTTAAAATAGTTGAATGAAAGACAACAACAAGATGAAGAATCAGTACCGCGTCAATGGTCAGATCCATGTGCGGGAAGTTCGTGTGGTTAGCGACAATGGCTCAGAAGTGATGCCTACTCGTCAAGCTTTGGATATGGCTCGCCAGCAGGGTGTTGACCTGGTGGAGATCTCTCCCAATGCGCAACCTCCTGTTTGTCGTATCATCGACTATAGCAAGTTTCTCTATCAGCAGAAGAAGCGTCAGAAGGAAATGAAGCAGAAGCAGGTCAAGGTTGAGGTCAAGGAGATTCGTTTCGGACCCCAGACCGACGCTCACGACTACCAGTTCAAGTTGAAGCACGCCCAGGAGTTCTTGGAGGAGGGCAACAAGGTGCGCGCCTATGTGTTCTTCCGCGGACGCTCCATCCTTTTCAAGGAGCAGGGTGAGGTGCTTTTGCTTCGCTTTGCCAATGACCTGGAAGAGTATGCCAAGGTTGAGCAGTTGCCCCGTTTGGAGGGTAAGAAGATGTTCCTCTTCTTGGCTCCTAAGAAGGCAGGTGTGGCTAAGCAGAGCCAGCAGAAGCGCGATCGTCTGGCCGCAGAGGCTGCTGCCAAAGAGGAAAACGCTCAAAAGGCTGCTGAGCAGGCTGAGAAAAACGGACTGCTCGCCAACGCCAAAGGTGGCGACGCCTTGAAGAAGTTGGTTGAGAACAGCGGCGAACAAGAGTAAAAAACTGAGTGGTACCGCCAGGTATATGCGTTGCCACCTTTTATTATAATCATTTTAACAACAACAAAAAATGCCAAAAGTAAAGACTAATTCCGGCGCAAAGAAGAGATTTTCTTTCACAGCTACCGGTAAGATCAAGCGTAATCACGCTTACCACAGTCACATTCTGACTAAGAAGACAAAGAAGCAGAAGAGAAACCTTGTGCACTCGACAGTGGTCGTGCGCGACAACATGAAGCAGGTGCGTGATCTGCTCAATCTGCGTTAATCATTCATTTCACTTTTTAGTCGAACGTTTAAAGAAGAAAAATTATGCCAAGATCAGTAAATCACGTTGCTTCTAAAGCAAAGAGAACACGTATCCTGAAGCTCACGAAGGGTTACTTCGGTGCCCGTAAGAATGTTTGGACGGTTGCCAAGAATACATGGGAGAAGGGTTTGACCTACGCTTACCGTGACCGCCGCAATAAGAAGCGCAACTTCCGCGCCCTGTGGATTCAGCGTATCAACGCTGCCGCTCGTTTGCAGGATATGAGCTACAGCCAGCTCATGGGTGCTCTTCACAAGGCCGGTATCGAGATCAACCGTAAGGTCCTCGCTGACCTCGCCGTCAACAACCCTGAGGCTTTCAAGGCCATCGTTGACAAGGTGAAGTAAATCACAATTGACTCAACATACAAGAGGTGCGCGGAGCAATGCTTCGCGCACCTTTTGCGTTTAGCGCCTCTCAGCCCTGTGATTGACCTTCTTCGCTGGGTGTTACGGGCCTATCGTTGAGAATAATTCGCACATTATTGTTTGCTTTTTGTTTTCTTTGGACGGGCTTTACGAGTGCGTAGCAGGAAGCTGTTTGCGTTGAAAATCGGCAACAAACTATAGTTAAAACTACACACTTCTTTTCGGGTTAGCGCATTGTTGGTTCCAAATATGCGATTCTTGGCGTAATCTTGTAATTCTTTGATAATGAGATGCTTGTATCGGTGAAGCTGCATTCTGCACATCATGCTTTGCCCTTCATATTCCCAATTTCCGTATTTCCTATTGCGAAACATGCCTAATCGACTTGCGATAGCTTGCCTTTCGAGTCTCGAAAGATGGCTTTTCGAGCCTCGATAGATGCCCTTTTGCATCTCGAAAGATGCCTAATGTTGATCGCGTCTGTTGGTTGCGATCGTTCTTTTCTCCCCAAATTGTCTTTTCGCTTTCTATTTCATCTGAAATCTTAGGCAAACTTTTTGGCCAAATTATCATACAAAGTCGTCTGCTTCACGATACCTTCAGCTGTGGCACCAAGGTGTGTAACTTTACAGTAACTTGCGAGGTCGTTGTCCTGCATAAAGTCATCCACTTATGCTTGTACATTGTCTCGTCAGACTCAATGAGGTCAATGATATTGTACGGCATCTGATTGTCACCTCCCCACGGGATGTACTTCATCTTGTCGTTGATGATGATTGGTGCGATGTTGTGCTCCTCCTTGAAGACTTCACTTGTCTTGGAGGTGAAAGCTGCGGAGGCGTGGGTGCCGGGGATGTTATGGACGGATGTAAATGTAAGTGTATCGGGCATAATATGCTGTTTTTGAAGCAAAGATATATTGTAGGTCAATCCTCGGAAAAGACATAAAACTATTGAATAGTTTTCAACTTGTTGAGAACATAGCATAAAAATAAGGCTGTTTTGCAAGTTTGTTGATAATAATTAGTAATTTTGTGGTATAAATTAAATATTATGACACATAAAGAGTTGAATCGCCTAAAACTATTGCTTGTTGAGAAAAAGAAAACAGGCTTATGGCTGGCTGAGCAACTTGGAAAAGATAAAACAACCATCTCAAAATGGTGCACTAATTCAAGCCAGCCAGACGTTGAGTGTTTGATAAAAATATCAAAACTTCTCAATGTAGAACTTTCGGATATATTAATAGTTGATAATGAAGAAATATAATGGAACAAAATATAATCCAAACTGATGTCGTGAAAGCTGTAGCTGCTATCAAATCTGCCATTCAGCTAACGCGAAAGACAATGATGCTTAGTGCAAACAAAAATGCATTAGCTTTGTATTACGGCATAGGACGGTACATCTGCCAAAGTCAGAAAAGATCCAGTTGGGGTGATAAAATTCTTGAAACTATTTCTTCACTACTGCAACAAGAGATGCCTGGTTTAAAAGGTTTTTCTAAAACGCAGTTGAAAAGAATGAAAACATTCTATCTCGCATGGCAAAATTACTTTCGTACACCCTCGGATTTCCCCAAAAATAGTTCTATCGCAGATTTCACCAATATCACTGATTCTGAAGATGTTGTAATTGGTCCATTGACAACGGACCAATTTGACAAGGCAACCCTGGATGCATTTCTTACAGTACAGTTTACCCATCATTATGAAATATTGCAACGTACAGACACACTCAATGAAAGATTGTTTTATATCTACAAGGTTGCAAGTGAATTTTGGAGCGTTGATAAACTTAAATATAATATACGCGAGCAACTGTATTTGAAGGAAGGCACAATGCCCAATAATTTTGCTGTAACTTTGCATGATGGCGAACAGAAACAAAAGGCAATGAGGGCGTTTCGCAAGAACTACAAACTTGATTTCATAGAGATTGATGATGTAGATGAATGGGATGAGCACAAAGTGGAAGCCAAAATCGTTGAAAATATAAAGCGGTTCATCATGGCTCTTGGTGCCGACTTCTCTTATATGGGCAACCAGTACAGATTAATCGTTGATGACAAGGAATATTTCATAGATCTTCTCTTCTACAACCGTAGATTAAGATGTTTGGTGGCGATAGAGTTGAAGTGGACAGAGTTTCTGCCTGAATATGTAGGGAAGATGAACTTCTACCTCTCTGCCCTTGATGACCTTGTGCGCTTGCCCAATGAAAATCCGTCCATCGGAATCATTCTTTGTCGAGGACAAAAGCAACGGACGGTGGAGTATGCTCTGCGAGACACAAGAAAGCCAATGGGCGTTGCAACATATCGGGCAGCAAATGAGTTGCCAGAAGAGTATGGAGAAGTCCTTGGAGGATTGGAAGGACTGAAAGAGTTAATGTAGAAATAAAAATGTTATGACCAAAAAGATATATAAGTTTATAGATTTATTTTGCGGTATCGGAGGTTTCCGTATCGGGCTTGAACGTAATGGAGGAAAATGCGTGTTTTCTTCCTACTCGATTTAGGTGTTTGTGCCAACAGCTATATCATTGCCAATAAATTTGGGGTCAAACAGTATATAATTGCCATAATTTATAGCGTTTATCCCCAATCTGCCATTTGTAGCGCTCGCCCCATTTGCCTTTAGTAGCGTTTAGGGGGAAGGCTGTTCTTCGCCCTCGGTTTTGAAGGAAACTTAGGGCAGGATTTAGTCGTTTCTCGGGGTAAGTTTTCTTCGTAAGTGGCAATGGAATGTAATACGTAACTTTGTACATGTGAAAACAGAGGGTGGAATTCTTGTCTCGTTTCTTGAAATTCCTGCTCCTATAAACGCGAAACGGTGAGCACTCTATTTGGTGGTCACCGTTTCGTGTGATATGACGTTGTTTCTTTGCGATGTTTTTGTCTGCCGTATGTTCCGTTTTATTGCAGATACTGAAGGATGAAATGCTCGGCGATGGGAAGGAAACGGTCGTGTCCCTTGTTGTTTAGGTGTGCATGGTCGCGCTTTCCCCCTTGGAAATAGATTTGCCGAAACTGGTCGCTACGCGCAAAGATATTGCTGTTTTGGTAGGCGTCGAACACCGGAATGCCCATGCTTCCGCAAATATCCTTGGTGGCATCCACGATAACCTTGAAGTTGGGGTTGTCGTTTGCCCATGGCGTAAACCAATAGATGTAGGCCCGAGGGTATTTCTCGATGAGTCCCTTGCAGAGTTTGGTGCATTGCTCCCGATAGTTGTTGAGCGTGGTCGTTGAGTCGGTCACGGCGTTGGCAAGGCGTGCCGCATCGTTGTGGCCAGCGATCACTACCACCACATCCAGCGAGTCGTTCATCTGCTGATAGCGGTTTACGACCGCCGGTCCCCATGTCTTCATGTCGATCGACACACAACTTCCGTTGCGTCCGTAGTTATAGTATTTCATTCCGTGATTCTTGGCCAGCTTGCTATGCCAAGCGTATTCCACGGGGTTTTGGTGGTTTTTCACATAGCTGTCGCCGATAACCCCGATGCGTTTGCCCGCAAGCGGGTCGTTTTGTGCCATTGCGCCGATTGCCGTTGTGATGAGCGCGGCCAATAGTAGAATTGTTTTTTTCATGGTTTGTGATGATTGTTGTTGGCGCAAAGGTAACAAAAAAGAAGCGTGCAACTGTTCGTATGAACTATTTTTTGTAACTTTGCATATCAAATTGTAGTTGGGAAAGATGATTTCTGTAGAAAACCTTAAGGTAGAGTTTGGCGTTCGTCCACTCTTCCACAATGTTAGTTTTGTGGTCAACGACCATGACCGCATTGCCTTGGTAGGCAAGAATGGTGCGGGCAAGTCGACCTTGCTCAAAATTCTTAGTGGCTTGCAGCAACCCACCTCGGGTGTGGTTGCCATCCCCAATGACACCACCATAGGCTATTTGCCTCAGGTGATGAAGCTCTCCGACGACACCACCGTTCGCGAGGAGACGCGCAAGGCGTTTTCCGACCACGTGAAGATGAAAGGTCGGCTCGACCGGTTGCAGCAGGAGATGGCCGACCGCACCGACTATGAGAGCCCCGACTACATGGCTCTTGTGGATCGCTTTACCTTGGAGCACGACCGCTTCATGATGATGGGTGGCGAAAACTACGAAGCCGAGATGGAGCGCACGCTCACCGGCTTAGGCTTTGAGCGCACCGACTTTGATCGCCCCACCCGCGAGTTTTCTGGCGGTTGGCGCATGCGTATCGAGTTGGCCAAGATTTTGTTGCGCCATCCCGACGTGTTGCTCCTCGACGAGCCCACCAACCACCTCGACATTGAGAGCATACGCTGGTTGGAAACCTTCCTTTCTCAAAACAATAGTGCGGTGGTGCTCGTTAGCCACGACCGCGCGTTCATCAACAACGTAACCAACCGCACGCTCGAGATAACCTGTGGCCACATTGAGGACTACAAGGTGAAGTATGACCAGTATGTGGTGTTGCGCAACGAGCGTCGCGAGCAGCAGCTCCGCGCTTACGAGAACCAGCAAAAAGAGATCGCCGACATCCAGGCCTTCATTGATCGTTTCCGCTATCAGGCCACCAAGGCCGTTCAGGTGCAGCAGCGCATCAAGCAGTTGGAGAAGATTGTGCCCATCGAGGTCGACGAGGTCGACCGCAAGGTGATGCACCTTAAGTTTCCGCCCTGTTTGCGCTCAGGCGATTATCCTGTCATTTGCGACAATGTGCGCAAGGACTATGGCGACCACACCGTGTTCTCGCATGTCGACATGACCATCAAGCGAGGCGAGAAAGTGGCGTTTGTGGGAAAGAACGGTGAGGGAAAATCGACCCTCGTGAAGTGTATCATGGGCGAGATTTCCTATACCGGAACCCTGAAGATTGGCCACAACGTGCAAATTGGATATTTCGCACAGAACCAAGCCCAGTTGCTCGATGAGGAGATAACCATCTACGACACCATCGACCAAGTGGCCACGGGCGATATGCGCTTGAAGATCAACGACCTGTTGGGTGCCTTCATGTTTGGCGGCGAGACCTCAGAGAAGAAAGTGAAAGTGCTCTCGGGTGGTGAGCGTTCGCGCTTGGCCATGATACGCCTGTTGCTCGAACCCGTCAACCTGCTGATCCTCGATGAGCCCACCAACCACCTCGACATGCCCTCGAAAGACGTGGTGAAGGAAGCCATCAAGGCCTTCGATGGCACGGCCATCATCGTGTCGCACGACCGCGAGTTTCTCGATGGCTTGGTGACGAAGGTCTATGAGTTTGGCGGCGGCAAGGTGGTGGAGCACCTTGGGGGCATCTACGACTACCTGAGGGCCCACAATGCCGACACCATCCATGAGGCGCTCGACCAGCGCCAACCGCAGTCGGCGTCGGATGCGTCGGCCTCCTCGGCAACCGCTATCGAGGCCCCAAGTGGCAAGCAGAGCTACCAAGACCATAAGGAGCAGCAGAAGAAGATACGCAAGGCCAGTCGTGAGGTGGAGGAGTCGGAGAAGAAAATAGCGAAGATGGAAGCGCGACTCCAGGAGCTCGACCAACTCTTCATGACGCCCGAGAACGCCTCCAACATGGAACTGGTTACCGAGTACACGTCGACCAAGGAGGCCTTGGACAAGGAGAACGACCATTGGATGGAGCTCTCCGAGAAGTTGGAGGAGTTGCAGACTAACGCCTAATGCTCTGCATTGCAAGACAATAAGACACAACCATCAAAAAAATCATAAGTCATGAAAATGAAACAAATCCTTCCGGTGCTCATGTTTGCCGCCGCTCCCGCATGCGGTGCCATGGCCCAGAACAAGTCGGGGCTCGTGCTGGCTGACCTCGACAAGACGGTGAGCCCCGCCACCGACTTTTACCAGTTTGCCACGGGTGGCTGGCAGAAAAGCCATCCTCTGCCTGCCGCTTATAGCCGTTATGGCAGTTTCGACATGCTTCAGGAGAATGTGAACAAGCAGATCAACACCATCCTGACCGACCTGTCGAAGAAGAAATACCAGGCAGGCACCAACGAGCGCAAGCTGAGCGATTTCTACAAGATGGCCATGGACTCGGCCCGTCGCAACCAAGAAGGCATCGCTCCCGTCAAGCCCATGCTCGACGAGATGGAGGCCGCCAAGACCCTCGAGGCTTTGCGCCAGGTGCAGTTGAAGTATGGCAAGATGGGCTTCGGCGTGCCGTTTGGAAGCTATTTTGGCGCCGACGACAAGAACGTAACCATGAACATCTTCTCGGTGGGTCAGGGCGGTCTCACGCTTGGCCAGAAAGATTGGTATGTCAATCCCGACAAGGCCACAAGCGACATTCGTGAGGCCTTCAAGAAGCACATCGTGCGCATGTTCGAGTTGTTCGGCTTCAACCATGCCGACGCCCAGCGCAAGATGCAGTCGGTGTTCCGCTTCGAGACCGAGCTTGCGCTGGTGTCGAAGAGCAACGTGGAGCTGCGCGACCCGCAAGCCAACTACAACAAGATGACCCTGGCCCAGTTTGAGGAGACCTATCCCAACATCCCCTTGAAGGCTTACACCCAGGCTGAGGGCATCGATACGAAGTATATCCAGGAGCTCATCGTGGGCCAACCCGCCTTCTTCGCCGGCCTCGACAAGCTGCTGCCCTTGCTCACCGCCGACGACCTTCGCGCCATCATGGAGTGGGATCTCATCCAGGGAAGCGCCTCTTACCTGAGCGACGCCGTGCGTGAGGCCAACTTCGACTTCTTCGGAAAGACCATGAGCGGCCGCAAGGAGGACTATCCCCTGTGGAAGCGCGCCACCAATCAGGTGCAGGGCGCCATGGGCGAGGCCCTTGGCAAGATGTATTGCGAGCGCTATTTCCCCGCCCAGTCGAAGAAGATGATGGAAGAGTTGGTTCACAACTTGCAGGTCAGCTTGAGCCAGCGCATCGACGCCCAGACCTGGATGAGCGACTCTACCAAGGCCAACGCCCACAAGAAGCTCGACCGATTCTATGTGAAGATCGGCTATCCTAACCGTTGGACCGACTACAGCAAGCTTACCATCGACCCCAGCAAGAGCTTCTACGAGAATGTTATGGCCGCCCGTTTCTTCGCCCACGACAAGCACATTGCCGAGAAAGCCGGTAAGCCAGTCGATCGCGAGGAGTGGCACATGACGCCGCAGACCGTCAACGCCTACTATAACCCCACCACCAACGAGATATGCTTCCCGGCAGGAATCTTGCAGCGTCCCTTCTTCGACGCCAAGGCCGACGCCGCCTTCAACTATGGCGCCATTGGTGTGGTGATTGGTCATGAGATGACCCACGGATTTGACGATCAGGGCCGTCAGTACGACGCCGACGGCAACCTCCACGACTGGTGGACGGCCCACGACGCCAAGGGCTTTGAGGAGCGCGCCAACCTCTACACAGAGTTCTTCAACGCCATCGAGGTGTTGCCCGGTCTCCATTGCAATGGTAAGTTCACCCTGGGTGAGAACCTGGCCGACCACGGAGGCCTGATGGTTTCGTTCAACGCCTTCAAGAACGCCACCGCCAAGAAGCCTTTGAAGAGCAAGGACGGCTTTACGCCCGCGCAGCGTTTCTTCCTGGCCTATGCAGGCGTGTGGGGTCAGAACATCACCGAGCAGGAAATTCGCAACCGCGTGAAGCGCGACCCACACTCCCTTGGCGAGTGGCGTGTGAACGGCGCTCTGCCCCACATCGACGCTTGGTATGAGGCGTTTGGCGTGAAGAAGGGCGACAAGATGTTTATTCCCGAGAGCGAGCGCTTGCAGTTGTGGTAAACACGAATCGTTTGTGGCATAACCCCTGATGCCATAACGCAAAAACATAAAAAACCGATGATATCAAGAGCAGACGATATCATCGGTTTTTTCTATGATGTAAAGCGAGCGGGCGACGGTTAGTCGACTCTCACCAGCCTATTGTTTTCCAACCCGACGTGGTGGGCGAAGGAGGTGGTTGTGCCGTCCGACACGTCCGACAGGTCGATTCCTCGGCGTTCCAATTCGGCCAAGAGCGCCTGGTCGTGCGCGGCGCGTGCGGCGTTGAAGCCCCGGCTTTGCACCTGGCGGTTAAACGATTCGACGAGCGAAGGGAGTGTGGCGGCTGCAAACTGTGCAGCAAACTTGTTGTAAAGTGAGTGGTTCATAATGACATTCTTTTTTTGAAGTTAAACGTAATCTTCCACATCGTATCTTGACCACCGTGGCATGCCGTGCTCGGTTGGTGCAGATTCAACTGCTCTTGATGTTTCGTCGGCAAAGTTACGAAAAATGTTCGGAATGGCAAGAACAATTCCCCGAAAATGTTTCCCGTTTCATGCTTTTTTATCTCGTTTGCATGTGCCGACAACCCTCGCCGCCCCTTGTGGGTAGAAGGATGAACGACGAATTATGTATGATTTCGAAGGGGAGTTAATCGTTTTTCGCCATTTTATTACTAACTTTGTGCAGATTATAAGAGAAAGGAACATTCATGCCACTTAGATTACCCGATAGGCTTCCAGCCATAGAACTACTCAAGAAGGAAAATATCTTTGTGATGGACGAGAGTCGCGCCCACTCGCAGATGGTTCGTCCGTTGAAGATTGTTGTGCTCAACTTGATGCCGCTGAAGATTACCACCGAGACCGACTTGATCCGTCTGCTTTCCAACACCCCCCTTCAGATAGAGATCAATTTCATGAAGCTCAAGAGTCACACACCCAAGAACACCCCCGTTGAGCACATGATGATGTTCTACAAGGACTTCGACATCTTGAAGCGGCAGAAGTGGGATGGCATGATTGTTACGGGTGCCCCCATTGAGTTGTTGGACTTTGAGGATGTGGAGTATTGGCAGGAGATCATGGGCATTTTCGATTGGGCCCGCACGCATGTCACCTCTACGCTCTATATCTGTTGGGCGGCCCAGGCAAGTCTTTATCATTTCTATGGTGTTCCCAAGCATCGTCTTCCCAAGAAGATGTTTGGCGTGTTCCACCAGCGTGTGCTGGTCGATCACCTTCCCATCTTCCGGGGCTTCGACGATGAGTTTATGATGCCCCATAGCCGCCATACGGAGATCCATCGCGCCGACCTCGAGCAGGTGCCCGAGCTTACCATCTTGGCCGAGTCGGCCGAGAGCGGCGTTAGCATGGTCATGGCTCGCAACGGCCGTGAGTTTTTCATCACCGGCCATTTGGAGTATGCCCCCGACACGCTCGACAAGGAGTATCGGCGCGACTTTGGCAAGCGCGACGATGTGGAGATGCCCCGCAACTATTACCGCGACAACGATCCCCAGAAAGGCCCGTTGGTTACGTGGCGCGCCCACGCCAACCTGCTTTTCAGCAACTGGATCAACTATTACGTTTACCAGGAAACGCCCTACAATATCAACGAGATACAGTAATATACGCTGCGAATGAGAACCCTTGAACTATTGGCGCCCGCCAAGGACCTCGAGTGTGGCCTTGCCGCCATCGATCATGGCGCCGACGCCGTATATATCGGCGCCGAGAAGTTTGGCGCGCGTGCCGCCGCAGGCAATTCGCTTGCCGACATCCAGCGCCTCACCGATTACGCCCATCAGTTTGGCGCCAAGGTGTTTGTTACGGTCAACACCATCGTCTTTGAGCGTGAGCTGCAAGCCACCCAACAACTCATCACCGACCTTGCGCGCATGGGCGTCGACGCCTTGCTGGTGCAGGATATGGCCACGCTCGCCATGCGCCGTGTGGCCTTGGGCGAGGTGGGCCACGTGCCCCAGCTTCATGCCTCTACCCAGTGCGACACGCGCTCGGCCGAGAAGGTGAGGTGGTTGCGCCAGTTGGGCTTCACCCGTGTGGTGTTGGCCCGCGAGCTGTCGGTCGAGGAGATTGGTGCCATCCATCGCGAGGTGCCCAACGTGGAGTTGGAGGTGTTTGTTCATGGAGCCCTTTGCGTGAGCTATTCGGGCGTGTGCTACGCTTCGCAGCATTGTTTCCAGCGCTCGGCCAACCGTGGCGAGTGCGCCCAGTTCTGTAGGATGAAGTTCGATTTGCTCGACGCCGACGGCCAGCTGATAGAGCACGACCGTTACCTGCTCTCGATGAAAGACCTTTGCCAGATCGACCACTTGGAGGAATTGGCCGACGCTGGCGCCTCTTCGTTCAAGATAGAAGGCCGCCTGAAGGATGCCAACTATGTGAAGAACGTGGTCTCGGCCTATAGCCGCCGCCTCGACGAATTGGTGGCGCGCCGCCCCGACGCCTATCGCCGGGCGTCGTTTGGCACCGTTGCCTACCAGTTTGAGCCTTCTTTGCGCAAGACGTTCAACCGTGGCTTCACCCATTATTTCCTCCATGGGCGAGGGCCCGACATCGCCTCTTTCGACACGCCCAAGGCTTTGGGCGAATATGTGGGCACGGTGAAGGAGGTGCGCCGCCAATCGTTCAACGTTGCCGGCACGGCTTCGTTTGCCAATGGCGACGGCCTTTGCTTCCTCACCGACAGCCGCACGCTCGAGGGGTTCAGGGTGAATCGCGCCGTGGGCAACCGCCTCTACCCCTTCAAGATGCCGCAAGGCCTGAAGGCGGGCGTGGGCCTTTATCGCAACAACGACGTGGCGTTCGAGAAGGCGCTCGCCGGTCCTACGGCTTGCCGCAAGATGGGCGTCCACCTCTCGTTGGGCCTTACGGCCGACGGGTTCGCCCTCACGTTGCGCGTGCCGTTCCTCAATGAGGAGGCGCGTGCCACGGTGGCGTTCGGCCATCAGCCCGCCAAGAAGCCCCAGGCCGACAACATCGTCAAGCAGTTGTCCAAGTTGGGCGCAACCCCTTACACATGCCAAGGCGTGTCGATCCTCAACCATGCCGACCGCCATTTCATCCCGTCGAGCCTTCTTTCCGACCTGCGCCGCGAGGGCGTGGAGGCGTTGGATGCGCTCATCCGCAAGCATGTGGAGCAAGCCGGCAGGCTCACGGAGCTTCCCCCCATGGCTCCGGCCGTGGCGCACGCTTGGCAACCCGAGTACAAGCAGCACCCCTATCTCTATAACATCTCCAACTCCATGGCGCGCTCGTTCTATGAGGCCCACGGCCTCACCCACATCCGCCCCGCCTTCGAGGTGGGCGGGGGTGGGGCGGAGGCGCCCCTGCTCATGCGGTGCCGCCATTGCATCCGCTTCGCCTTGGGCCATTGCGTGCGCCGAGGCGGCGAGCAGCCCACGTGGCGCGAACCGCTCACGTTGCGCCTTGGCGATGGCCGCCGCTTCCGTTTGGAGTTCGATTGCAAAGCCTGTCAGATGGCTGTTTATGGCTTATAAAATGCTTATGAGAAGAACCCTTACACACCCCTTCCACCTCCTGTTCCTGGTCAGCGCCCTCGTGCTCACGTCGCTGTTGTCGTCGTGCTACGTGGCCCATTACCGCCCCCATGCCGCTTACCAATATAGCGAGCGGCAGATCGACTCGTTGTCGTTCTTCTCCTCCCACCATTACACCAACAACTACAACTTCATCGTGAAGGCCGACAGCCTCACCCTCTTGCGGCAGATGCCCGAGGAGTATCTGGGCGGCATGCAGACCGACTCGTTCACCGTGCGCAAGGGCGACCACCTCGTCGTGGCCGACATACGCATGGTGCCCACCGACAAGGTCGACTCCGTTTGGGTGCAGCTGGGCAACGACAACTCCCAGTTTGGGTGGACCCGCGAGACGCGCATGCTGCCATGCGTCATGCCCGACGACCCCATCTCCCAGTTCATATCGGCCTTCTCCAACACCCACGTCATCGTGTTCCTCGTTGTCATCGCCATCATAGCGGCCTCCTACCTGCTGTGGAGCATCCGCAAGCACCAGGCCCACTTGGTCCATTTCAACGACATCGAGTCGTTCTACCCCACGCTGCTCTGCCTCATCGTAGCCTCGTCCGCCACGCTCTACGCCAGCTTGCAGACCTTCGCGCCGCAGATGTGGGTCCATTTCTATTACCACCCCACGCTCAACCCCTTTTCCGTCCCGTTCCCGTTGGGCATCTTCCTCGTGTCCGTGTGGGCCATGCTCATCGTGGGGCTGGCCGCCGTCGACGACGTGCGCCACCACCTGCCCCTCGGCGAGGCCACGCTCTACCTGGGAGGCCTGGCAGCTGTCTGCGCCGTGTGCTACATCGTGTTCAGCGTCACCACCCTCTATTACGTGGGCTACCTCCTGCTCGCAGCATACGTCTTCGCAGCCCTACGCCGCTATTTCCGTCACACGCGGGCACGATACATCTGCGGAAATTGCGGAGCCATCTTGCGGAAGAAAGGGCGATGCCCCCATTGCGGAGCGGTGAACGAGTAACGGCCCGCTTGCGGGGTTGCGGCCATAAAAATATCCAAGCTCCCCCATAAAGGAAAGCTTGGATATTTTTTTTAACACTATTGTTCTATGAGGGAAAAGCCGGTTGCAGCGATGCAATCGGCGTTTTTGCGTGCGGCAACTTTTTTACATTTAACATTTTACATTTAACATTAAGGTGGTTGCCATGGTTGTTGTTGGAGGGAGGGTAGGGGCGGCTGCCCATCAAAAGGCTGCGCTCCGCTAATTCCTAACAAATGAGGATTGCCCGACAGGCGAAATAGCCGTACCTTTGCGGCATGAAAAATAGAGAGCAGCAACACACACCTTTTTCAACCCTCCCCCTGAGGCGTCGCGCCGTGGCTGCGCTGGCCTTGGCCCTGGCCGCCTCGGCTACGGCGGAGGCAGACGTTACGAACCCCGCCGACACATCCTTGGTGCGCGATCTCGACGAGATGATTGTGGTGAGCCAACCCAAGGAGCAGTACCGCATGCGCCAGCAGCCCGTTAGCTCCTCGATGTTCTCGGGGCGGCAGGTGGAGGCCTTGGGCGCCAGCGACCTGCGCGAGCTGTCGGCCTTCGTTCCCAACTTCACGATGCCCGTCTACGGCTCGCGCTACACCTCATCGATGTATGTTCGCGGCATAGGCTCGCGCGTCAGTTCGCCCGCCGTGGGCATCTATGTGGATGGCGTGCCGCTGATGAGCAAGTCGGCCTTCAACCACCACTTCTACAACCTTCTGCGTGTGGACGTGCTTCGCGGTCCGCAGGCCACGCTCTACGGCCTGAACAGCGAGGGCGGCCTGGTGCGCCTCTACACCCGCGACCCCATGGCCTACCAGGGCACGGACCTCAAGGTGGGCGTGGGAAGCCATTTGAGGCGCAGCGCCGAGGTGGCCCACTACCATAAGGTGAACAGCCAGTGGGCCTACTCGGTGGAGGGTTTCTACGACGGCCAGAACGGCTTCTACAAGAACCCCACGACGGGCGAGCGCGCCGACAGGAGCAACGAGGCGGGCGGCCGCCTGAAACTGGTGTGGCAGCCGTCGGAGCGGTGGGACGTGCGCTATGTGGCCGATTACCAATATGTGCGGCAGAACGCCTTTCCCTACGGCCTCCTGGACGACGCCGGCCACACCGCCCCGCCCAACACCAACCGGCAGAGCAACTACCGCCGCAACCTGCTGACCACCTCGCTCAGCGTGGGGTTCAAGGCCAACGCCTTCGACCTGACGTCGACCACGAGCTACCAATATGTGAAAGACTACATGCTGATGGACATCGACTACCTTCCCGCCGACTTCCTGCGCATGGAGGAGCGGCAGTTCCAGAACGCCATGACGCAGGAGATTGCCCTGAAGAGCCGTCGCCCCGTGGCCGACCGCTGGCGCTGGACGCTGGGCGCCTTCGCTGGGTTCACGTGGCTGAAAACGGGAAGCCTGGTGCATTTCGACCCCGGCATGGACACGTTCTTGGGCAACACCGTGCAGGGGGCGATGTATAACGCCATGGTGAGCTCCATGGCTGGGCGGTTCATGGCCAACGGCATGACGGCCGACGCCGCCACCGCCATGGCCAAGGCCACGATAGAAAGGGCGGGCGGCGTGAGCGTGAGCGCCGACATGCGCGACGTGCCCGGCAGCTACCACACCCCGACCTACAACTTAGGGGTGTTTCATGAGTCGAACATCGTGGTCACTCCGCGCCTGACAGCCACGGTGGGCTTGCGTTACGACTGGAGCAAGGTGGCCATCAGCTACGACACCCATGCCGCCATGCAGATGCTCGTGAGCGTGATGGGGCGCGAGATGGGCGCCACCATCGGCTCGGCGCTCCGCGATGAGCGCCACAACCAGTGGGGCAAGCTCCTGCCCAAGGTGGGGCTGACCTATCGCCTCGACGAAGAGGGCAGCAACGTGTATGCCGTGGTGAGCAAGGGCTACCGCGCCGGCGGCTACAACATACAGATGTTCTCCGACATTATGCAGGTGGAGCTCGAGGCCAACAGCTCGCAGCGTGGCGACTACGACGTGCCCCACACCAAGGCCGACTATGACCGCATAGCCCATAGCATAGCCTACAAGCCCGAAACGAGTTGGAACTACGAGGTGGGCGCCCATGCCAACCTCTTTGGCGGCAGCGTGCAGGCCGACCTCTCGGCCTTCTTCATGCGCATTCGCAACCAGCAGCTCTCCGTAATGGCCAGCCGGTATGGCTTTGGCCGCACCATGACCAATGCGGGCAAGAGCAACAGCTGCGGCGTGGAGGTGGCCCTTCGTGGCCGCGCTTTGGCCGACCGCTTGGCGTGGACCGCGAGCTACGGCTACACACGCGCCGTGTTTAAGGAGTATAAGGACAGCGTGTCGGCGGCAGGCGCCGTGGCCGTGACCGACTATGAGGGCCGTCGCGTGCCGTTTGTGCCCGAGCATACCGTGGCCGCCTCGGCCAACTACACCCTCCCCGTGGCCTCGCCGTGGCTGCATGGCGTTACGGTGGGCGCCGACGTGAGCGGACAGGGCAAGACCTATTGGGACGAGGCCAACACCAAGAGCCAACGCTTCTATGCGGTGGTGGGCGCCCATCTGGCTTTCGACATGGGGCGTGTGGAGGTCGACCTGTGGGGGCGCAACCTCACCAACAACCGCCATCAGGTGTTTGCAGTGAACAGCGGCGCCACGGGCAGCAACCTTTGGTTTGCCCAGCGCGCCAACCCCACCCAGGTGGGCGTTGACCTGAAATGGAAGCTATGATCCAATGATGAGCCTGCCCATGGGGTGGGGATAGGAAGAATGCCAGTCGGATTAGCGTGGGCGATGCCCCGTGCCGACTGGCATTGTTTTATGAGTATGCAACGGCTCTACGCCATTCCTCAGTGGTCAGTTGTGCGTGATGTGCGTCTCTATCCCAATGTGGAATCAATGGGTTTGAACTAAGAGCGTTAAAAAAACTCCATCATAGAGAAAAAAAACCTCCTCAAGGGGGTGATGTTCTCAGGTTTTATGTTTATCTTTGCCACGTCAGATGGAGATTTGTTTGATTTTAGAGTAACGCTAAGTTGAGCGGAACTTCATGCGTGACTAATGTTAGGCAGGCAGATATTTACTGTGGCTTATCCGGTTCGCCATACCTTATTTCTGCAGTTGGTGTGACGTCTTTTGTTGCTGCTTCCATCAGTGGGAGGAGTACGTGAGTACGCTATATGTCGAAAGACATGAAGATAGATATAAGCGTAGCGTTGTGGCAACAGGTTGAGCTTCAACGATTTGCTTTGAGATAAAAATAGAGTTTCTCGATTTAATGAATAGGAGGGGAATGCGATGGTGAACCCAAAGATTATACTCGTCAATGCAATGGCATTGGGCTTGATTCTGTTTCTTTCAATGCAAACCACTTGTGCTGCTTGCAACCCATCAATGGCCATTCAGCAAAAGAAAGTGGCAACTGTTGGCAAAAAGAGGGTTGCCATTAGCAAAAAGAGAGTTGTCAAGAGCAAGAAGAGAACCTATCGCAAGGCTTCGGCGCGTAAATATTCGCATAGGGAACTGAACGCCATTATGCGGATACTTGAGCGGAAGTTCCTGTCGGAAGACAAGACCCCGGCCTTGCGAAATGTTGTTGGATTTGGAATGGGATCCAACTCCATTGATGTTGCGCTCCGTTGGAACACGAAGGAGAAGCAGCAGGAGTTTCGTAGGCAGATTTACAACTCGCCCGCCATCAGGTTTGAGGGCAAGTTGGACCCTATCATCGACAACAGGGAAGGCGTGAGCACCTACCAAGGCATCTCCCTCAAGGCGGAGAAGCCTTCCTATCCATTGGGCACCACGGAGATCAGATTCACGATTACCAACCATAGTGGCGAAGAATTTGTGTATGGCGATGCCTATAGCATCACGGCCCAAGGAGCGGATGGCAATTGGTTTGTTGTGCCCACCGATTGCTTGTTCACGGCCATCGGTCATGTTTTAAGCGATGGTCAAAGCGGCACCATCACGGCCCATCTTTTTCCCGATATTCTTCCCAACAAACCAGGCGTTTACCGCTTTTTTTATAAGGATAGCATAGGTGGTGAGAAGGTGCCTTTCATGGCAACCTTTGAGTTGAAGTGAATGGTGCGCCCTACCGTTTCCGCCGCTTTTATGGTTTTTTTACTCCCTCGTTCGGTCAGTTTCGGCATTTTTTTATAAATTTGCAAACCAGCAATCCGAAAGACAGTAACAAACGATGATGAAGCATATTGCATACGCAGCCCTTTTGGCGCTAACCCTGACGGTTGCCAGTTGCGGCAACGGACCGAGGAAAGAGTTCAACAAGCTTTTGTTGGAGTTGGCCGATGCCGACCAGACCATCGACGGCAACGATTGGCAGAAGATAGCCCACTTCTTGGACCGCAACAAGGCCCATTTCAAGGAGTTTTACGACCATGGCCAGATCGACGTGGACGATGTGGAAGACTATATCAGCGATTTCTTTGAGCACCGCCGGCCCAGCAAGCACATCGCCTTCCAGGGCATTGGCGCCAAGCAGCCCACGTTCCACATCTATGTGGAGCGCAGCGGATCGATGGCGCCCTACGACAGCAAGGATGGCGACGGGTCGTTCCGCGCCGCCATCATGGCGTTGCAAAACAACCTGCCCGGCACGGCCACCATCGACAGCGTGGGCGAGAAGGGCTACACCAATTTCCAACAGATCTTCGACCAGATACTCAACCGCACCAACGAAGACCAGGTGAGCATCCTTGTGACCGACCTCATCTATTCGGTGAAAGACATGCAGGGCGTCAATCCGCAGCGTGTGTTCAGCGAGATAGAGGGCATGACCAACGCCGTCTTCAAGAGTGAGGTGAAGAACAAGTCGATGCTCGTGGTGCGCATGATGGGATCATACAACGGCCCCTATTATAGCTACGACAACAGCGTGAAGCCCTTTGCCGGCCGCCGTCCCTATTACATCATCATTGTGGCGTCGAACACCAACATGGTGCGGCTCACCCACGACGCCACCCTCCGCACCTTTGCCGACATGGAGCGCATGAGGGGCTACGACAACATGTGCCTCATGACGGCCAACGACATCTACAAGCCCTACTACTCGTTGCTGCTCAGCAACCGCGACGTGCGCGGCCGCTTCCGCCCCGAGCGCGGGCAAGACACGCAGATACGAAGCCTCACCGGTGTGGAGCCCGACCGCAACTCGGGCGACATACAGTTGGCCTTGGCCGTCGACCTTAGCCATCTCCTCATCGACCAACGCTACCTCACCGATGTGAGCAATTATGAGGTGAAGGCCGACGACGACGTGCGCATCAAGGAGATACGCAAGATAGAGAAGGCCGACATGACCCCCGCCGAGAAGAAATATCTCGGCACGGCCACCCACATCTTTGTGTTGCAGGCCGCAAGCATAGGGCACGGGCAGGAGGTGGAGATCAAGCTCCTCAACCGCATGCCGCAATGGATTGGCGCCGCGTCGACCGACAACGACCTCACGCCCGACGCCAACACCACCTTCGGCCTGAAGTATCTGCTGGGCGGCATCTACGATAGCTACAACCGCAATGCCGACGATCACTATTACTTTGAACTCGAATTAGAACTGGATAGATGAAAAACGCATTTTGCCTGGGCATGGGAGTGTTTATAACACTGGTGTTCCTGCTCTTCCCCTCGTGGATTTTCGAGGCTGGATATTACGAGACCGAGTTTTCGAACGAGATGTACAATGAGAACCTCTACCTCGTTGTGGCGGTTATCACCGCAGCGGTGGCATGGGGTGGAGCAGCCCTGTTCTATTATGTTGTCAACAGCGTTAGCTTCAGCCGTTGGTACCACTGGCTTCTCACCCTGGGGGTGGCGTCGGTGCTGACAACGGTGGCGTGCTACGCCTATCCCAACAGCGTGTTCTCGGAGCTGGGCTACGATTTCTCGTCGCAGTTGGTGGGCTTCTGCCTCATCGATTTCCTTGCGGCGGTGGCGCTCTTCGTGGTGGCAAGCTTCGCCATGCGTTGGTGGAGTTCCAACTGTCGCCACACGCCCATCCCCGAGTAGGGGCTTACACACCACACATGAGCCAGTTAAGCTGGCCCGAATGAGTAATCGGGGGGACGAGGGGTGTGGCATGCCGTGGCTCTCTCTCCCCCCAAAAAACATCGAACGAATATATAAGATATATGCGATTGTTTCTATTCCTTGTAGGAGGCACGGGGTCGCGTGTGATGCGCCCGCTGATCATGCAGTTTGCCGCAGGCATACACCCCATAGACGAGGGCGGACAGCCCCAACCCTTGGAGGTGATACCCATCATTGTGGATCCCCACAAGGCCAACGAAGACCTGAAGCGCACGGAGAACCTGCTGCGTTGGTACAGGTCGATCAGGAAGGCGCTCTATGGCGAACGCCCCGATGTGACGAAAGGATTCTTCTCGGTGAAGATTTCCACCCTGAGCGATATCCTGCCCGCGGGGTCGCCCCTGAGCGACACGTTCCTCTTCAACCTGGGAACGGTCGAGTCGAAGAAGTTTCAGGACTTCATATCCTACAACACGCTCGATACGGCCAACCAAGCCCTATGCTCCATGATGTTCTCCAACGACCAGTTGCAGACCAAGATGGACATCGGCTTTGTGGGGTCGCCCAATATCGGGTCGGTGGCCCTTAACCAGTTTAAGGACAGCGAGGAGTTTAAGCAGTTCTCCAATGTGTTCCAAAAGACCGACCGCATCTTCATCGTGTCGTCGATCTTTGGCGGAACGGGCGCCGCCGGCTATCCCATCATTGTGAAGAACATACGCAACGCCGCCAGCAACGCCGCCATCAACAACCGGGGCGACCTGCGCGACGCGAAGATTGGGGCGCTCACCGTGCTGCCCTATTTCAATGTGCAGCAAGACGAGAACAGCCCCATCTCGCGCGCCGACTTCATCTCGAAGACCAAGTCGGCCCTGTTCTATTACCACGATAACCTCACGGGCTTGCGACAGGGAGGCGTCGACTTGCCCCTCTCAAAGATCAACGCCTGCTACTATCTGGGCGACGAGGTTCCCTCCACACCCTACTTCAACGATCCCGGAGGCAACGGCCAGCGCAACGACGCCCATGTGGTGGAGTATGTGGGTGCCTTGTCGGTCATCGACTTCCTCTGCATCCCCGACGACCAGTTGGTGACGCGTGGAGGCAACGCGCTGAACCCCATCTACAAGGAATACGGACTGGCCAACGACAAGCAGACCCTCACCCTCAACGACTTTGGAGTGGGCACGCGCCAGATGGTCAACAAGTCGATGGCCAAGTTCTTCTTGGCTTACCAGTATATCACCAACCAGTTTGGAAAGGATGTGGGGCGCGGCTACACGCAAGACAAGCCCGAGATAACCCGCGGCTTCCTCTCCACCAGCTTCTATAATACGCTCACCGCCGACTTCTTCGTGGCCTATCGCACGTGGCTCAGGGAGCTGTCGGGCAACCAGCGCAGCTTTCAACCCTTCAACCTGCTCACCTCGCAGATGGCCGACGCCATCAATGGTGTGGCGCCCAAGAAGGGATTCTTCTCAGGAGAGGTCAACTACAAGACGTTGCTGAGCGCACTCAACAAGGGGTCGCAGGCCGCTGCCAAGGCCGGACGGTTCCAGATGAACGAGACCGCGTTCCGCTTCTTCTCTCTGCTCGATGAGGCGCTCGATGGCCTCGTCGAGGAAAAGTACAACGGTTTAGTATAAGTCATGAGCAAGATACTTTCATACAATAAGAAGACGTCGGGCGAGGGATGGATAGCCCTCACCAACCAGTATAGTGCCGACGAGATCAACATGATAGAGGACCCCAACGGTGGGCTCTCGGTGCAGCCGCGCACGGCCATCCCGTCGCCCTTCGCCCAGATGGACCTGGTGAAGAACGCGTTCCGTAGGTTGGCGATGGATGCGAGCCTCAATGGCGAGCTGATGGACGAGAAGTTGGTGGGCAATGCGCTCGACGTGGCGCAGCTCTTCTTCAACCTGCCCGAGTTGTCGACTACGTTGCATGTGGTGGAATGGAGCAAGGTGGCCGCCCTCCAGATGTTGGCCAGCGACCCACGACACCAACTGCTTGGCGACACCATAGCCATGTTCTTGGAGCAAGACAAGGAAGCGTTCAATTTCGACCGCATGGACCGATTGTACTTCCTCATCTGTGGCAACCAAGTGGTGGGATGCACATCGCCCGTGACGCTCTTCATGGCCACGCCCAATGCGCGCCCTGGCCAGTTTGCCATTCCCGTGGAGCAAAACGTCAACCTCTTTGAGCTTACACGCCCCCTTTATATGCGCGAGCCCAAGTTTGTGAAATGCCTCTACGCCCTGTTTACCGCCTATCCTGAGCTGAAGAACCTTTGTGGTGAGGTCAACGCCTATCTCATCACCTGCTTCGACAGGCTCACGCCCCAGTTGCAGCAAGCCATTCTCACCGATATTGGCAATCCGAAGGCCATGGACCTTCCCAGCCAGGATCGCGCCATGCAGTTTCTCACCACCCATTTCGCCCCGGCCGATGGGGGCATACAGGCGCTTGGCGTGCCGTTTTATTGCGCACGCCCCACCGATATCCTCAAGGCCATCCAAGAGAGCGACTTCCTCATCGAGCCCACCCTCAAGCCCGAGGGCGAGCGGTTGCCGTTGGTGTTGCAGAACCATCTCAACGCACCGCAGACCGACCCCTTCAGGTATATCACCGCCAACTGGGACGATCTTATCACCATCAAGCCCGCCGACTATGCCATGGAGCCCGAGAAGCGCATCCTGCCCGCCACCACACATCAGTATCCGTGGCTCACGGCCGACGACTTCTTCCAGCCTGCGCTCATCAAGCTCGACTACACGATGGACCGCGATTGCTTCTTCGACGGCAACCTGTCGTTGGGCAGTAGGGAGACCGACGCCAACGACTTCCTCTTGCCGCTGAGCAAAACCTACTTCAAATACTTCACCACGCAAGACCTCATGGGAACCATTGCGGGCCGCCCACGCTTCGAGATGGTGCACACCAAGAACGGACAGCAGGAAACGGTGAAGGCCATTCTGCGCGTGCCGGTGAAGAAGGCGGGGCACTTCATCACCCTGGAGCGCACCTATGTACCCGCCGTGGGGGCCGACTTGCGTTACGATGCCGTGGGCGATCGTGGCTATTTCCTCACCGTGCCCTTTGCCATGAGCATCTTCCCCTTTGTGAAGACCAGCGACCTCAAGCAATACAACATCCAATTGGTGGATCGCGCGTTGGGCCTGTTGGAGAACTACCATCTGCAATTGGCCTTCCACAAGAGCGAGGCCAACGCCAACGGCTCCACACAGGTGGAAGCCATGAAACGCTCGCGCTCGCTGAAGAGCGAGAAGCGTGTGGGCGCCGACTATTACCGCTTGTCGGAGGGCTTCGATTATGTGTCGGTGACGCTTTCCGATGAGCGCCAGGCGTGGGTGTGCGAAGGTGTGGTGTGCCCCCGATGGCCCATTTATGTGGAGGGCCACGATGCGTTTACCTTTGCCGTCGACTTTGGAACGACCAACACCCATGTGGAGTGTATGCGCCAGGGGCAGATGCCCGAGCCGCTCGCCATCCGGTCCGATGCCAAGCAACGCTTGTTGGCCACGCTCTACAATGGCGAGCATATCCTCTATGACGTGATCATGAAGCAGGAATTCCTGCCCAAGAACATCGGTGACGATTATGGCTTCCCACAACGCACCGTGTTGTCGGAGACCGATCGCCTCGATGCCGAGAACGTCGACGAGATGGTGGCCTTGGGCGACGCCAACATCCCATTCACCTATGAGAAGGAATCGATAGGCTATGGCAACCGTGTGGTGCCCAACCTGAAGTGGTCTACCGAGATCGCTACCTCCAAGCGTGTGCGCGCCTATCTCACCGAGCTGGCCTTGCTCATGCGCACCAAGGTGCTCCTCGAGGGCGGCGACATTCGCAAGACGCGCCTCGTGTGGTTCTACCCATTGGCCATGAAGGTGGGCAATGTGCGCAAGTTGGGCGACATGTGGCGCAAGACCTTCCAGGAGGTGTTTGGCTTCGAGCCCGACGAGCATAACCTCATACAGATGCCCGAGTCGGTGGCACCTTATTATTTCTATAGGGGCAGCAGCCAGTTTCGGGGATCGGCCTCTACCGTGGCGTCGATCGACATTGGTGGAGGCTCGAGCGATGTGGCCGTCTTCGAGTCTAACGCGCAGCAGCCCACCATCCTCACTTCGTTCCGCTTTGCGGCCAATGTGCTCTTTGGCGATGGCTTCTCGGAGGTGCCCCATGGCGACACCAATCCCATGTTGGTGAAGTATGTGGATTATTTCCGGCGCCTCTTCGATGCCGACGACGACCGTTATGGCGAGTTGAACGGCATTCTCGACGACATCATGGCCAAGCGCAAGAGCGAGGACATCAACGCGTTCCTCTTCTCGGTGGTCAACAACAAGGCCGTGGGAGGCAACGATGTGTTCTCCTACAACTTGCGGCTCAACGAGGACGGAAGGCTCAAGGTGGTGTTCATCTATTTCTACGCAGCCCTCATCTATTACGTGGCGCGCCTCATGCGCCATCGCCATTTCGACAAGCCGCGCTCCGTGATGTTCTCCGGAACGGGATCGAAGGTGCTCGATATCGTGGGCGGCAAGCGCGACCTCGACCTCATCTCGCAAGCCATCTTCGAGCGTGTGTATGGCGAACCCTACGACGCCGATGGCTTCTCGGTGGTCATGGAGCGCAAGGAGCCCAAGCAGATCACGTGTCGTGGCGCCTTGATGCAAGTGCGCGACGCCAGCGGGTGCGTGAGCGTTGACCAGCTCAACCGGCTCATGGATGGCATCGACAACCAGGTGAAATACAACTATTCGGCCATCGACAAGGAGCATCTTTGCTATGCCGACATGGACGACGCCTCGGTGCGCCAACAGTTGGTGGAGGCCGTTCGTACGTTCAACGATTTCTTCTGCCAGTTGTGCGACGACCTGCATGTTGTCGACCGTTTCTTGGTCGATAACCAGAGTCTGGCCCGTTTCAAGCAGTTGGTCAACAAGGATCTTGAGCACCACTTGGTGAACGGGTGGAACTTCGTCAATAAGAACGAGACCGATCGCAACGCATCCGACAAGATAGAGGACACCGTGTTCTTCTATCCCATCATCGGAAGCATACGCGATAACCTGATAGAGAATCTGTAACGACCTGATAGAGAATAGGAAACACTATGTTTGGAAACAAGCGATATGTCACGGAGGAACAAGTGGCCGAACGGCTCCAACCGTTGGAGGACCGAATGGCCCAACTCGAAAAAGTGATCGAAAGCCAGGCTCTTGTGTTGGAGGAGCTGCGCGCGGCGTTGGAGGAATGGAAGGGTAGGGCGGAGGCCCTGTCCGGTGCGCCCCTTTCCGATGCGCCCACTTCGACCGACGTTGCTGCCTCAGACGCAGCTTTCGCAACCCCATCGGCTACGAAGGCGAATGCCGCAGGGGCCCAACGCCACGCGCCGTCAACATGGTTCTTCTCCATGCCCACCGCCGAGGGTGTGTTCCCCGAGAGCACCCCACAGGAGGAGGTGGGCAAGAGCATCTACCAGATGCGCACTGAGGATGGCGTGAATGGCCATTTCGTGATGCTCTCCACGCCCGACGCCATTGCCACGGCGATGATCAGCGTGAGCCAGTTTGTGAAGCCCGTGTGCCGCATCGAGGGCAACACCCATCGGCAGCCCCAACGCATCGAGACGCTCGACGAGGGCGTGGTGAAATGCGACGAGGGCGTGTGGCGTGTGGTGGCCAAGGCCACCGTGCGGTTTGTTTGATGGCCTCGCTTGTTCATATCCGTTCATGTAAAGAATCCTTGCTATGGAAGTGAAATGTCCGAGATGCCGATTCCGGTTTGATATGCCTCTCACCCCTGGGGTCAACCAGTTGCAATGTTTTTGCCCCCGGTGTGGCATGCCTTTTTCCTACGACCTGACCGCTGCGCCCGATGCCGAGGAACTACAAGGGGCTACGGACCAACCGTCGGCGTCTAATCCTACGCCGCCTCCCCCACCTGTCTCCTCCGCGCATCCTCGTTCCGCGCAAGGCAACATGCGTTCTGGCAACAACGCCAGCGCCCCATCCGGCAACGGGCGTGAGGGTGGCCCGTGGCATGGAGGCGATCGGTACGCCCCATTCGACGATTGGCAGCCTTGGCCCCATAGGCCACAACGCCCGTCGGGCGCTTCTCCGCGTGGGGGGCAAATGGTGCCTCCGCCGCCCCCCACACCCGAGGGTAAAAAGAAGGGGTGCTGGCATAGGCTATGGGTGGCTGCCCTGTTTTGCGCCGTGGTGGGCGTGCTGGTGGTGCGCTATTGCGAGTCGCAAGACCAATATGTGGCCCCCGACATGAATGTGGCCGATGCGCCCAACCGCCAAGGCGCTCCACGCGACTATGTGGCGCACGCGGACGATACGCCCACCGACTCGTTGCCCGAGGGAGTGGCCGAGATGGATGAGCAAGTGCCCGAGTGGGTGGAAGGAACATGGCATGCCGCCACCGACTATGGGGGCATTACCGTTACGGTGGAGGGAAAGACCATCAGCGAGACGACCGATGGCGAGACCTGCAGGGGAACTTTCATGTATCACGACGACGCCCTTTATTGCGACTTCGGCGACGACAACGTGTTTGTGTATAGGCTTTACCCCCACAAGCATTGCATCGATGCCGGAAACGGCATCCTCATGGAGAAGGTCGAATGAAGTTGGTTTTTGTGGGCGGTTAGCGTTTCCGCACGGTTGTGAGCCATTGCTTAAACTCCCTCTCGTAGCCGTTGAACACGTTGATGTCGACGGTGCCGTGAATGCCCGCTACGTGCCCATCGGGCGCCAACTGCCATATCCATAGCTTCACGTCGGGCTTATACTCGCCATAGCGCGCTATCCATACGGGGTAGGTGTGCTTAATGTCGGGTGCCGCGTCGAGGTATCGGTTCACAAACGTCTGGCTCACGTAGAGAATGGGTTGCATGCCTGTTTGTTGCTCCACTATCTGCAACCAGTTGCGCACACGCTTCCACATGCCGACGGCTCCGCCCATCTTCTCCACTTGCGAGGGGTAGGGCTCCAGGTCGAGCACGGGGGGCAGGTCGCCCTTGCGTATGTGCGAGTGTTTCAGGAAATGGCGCGCCTGCTCGGCTCCCGTCGACCTATACGAGAAGAAGTGGTAGGTGCCCACGGGGTAGCCATGTTGGCGTGCGGCTTGGTAGTCGGCCGCATAGTAGGGGTTGCGAATGCTGGTTCCTTCGGTCGACTTGATGAAGATGAACGACACCTTGTAGTCGACCACCCCCTGAATGTTTTTCTTCGATAGCGTGCCGAGGTGCGATATGCGCAGCCGCTTCCAGTCGATGGAGTAGCGCTTGCGCCCCTTGCCGTGCTGGTATTTGGAGATGTCGATGCCGTAGATGCGGTCGGAGGTATAGCTCAGTCGTTCACCCTTATACACGTCTTTCTTCCATTCGCCCACCCTGAAGAATCGGTGCTGCGAGGAGAATCCGAACCCCGTTCGCTCATCGTTTTTCCATTGTCCTTCGTAGTAGGTTCCGTTGTTGTCGTGGTAGGTGCCATAGCCTTGCGCCGTCAGTCGCTGGCTGAACTCGCCCTGGTACACGCCCGCCGAGTCGCGTCGGGTGCCACTCACGATCGTGTCGTGGTCCCACACGCCCTCGATGAGTCGCCCCAACGAGTCGGTCACCTGTCCCTGTCCTTGTCGCAACCCGTCCTTCCACTGTCCGCTGTACGCCACCGAGTCGCCCATGTAGAGCACGCCCAGTCCGTTGCGTTTGCCATTGGCGGTTTGTCCCTTGTAGACGGTGTTGCCCTCCTTGAGGGTAACCACGTCGTTGCTGGTAATGTCGCAGCCCCATACCGAGAGCAAGGCCGCGGCCACGCTTATATGTCTAACAATCTTGCAAAACATCTTAGTTGCGGTTCACTTTATTGTTCGATATCACCCCCATGAACCGTCCGTGGCTTGAGAACACCGGACAGCCGTTGGGCGCTAACAACGGCGGGATGTCGTAGCTCACACCCTTCGTGTATCGTCCCGGCACCAGTAGGGTGGTGAGGGTGGTGTCGGTGGCGCATAGCTTCACGGCAAAGATCTTCTTGGTGGGAGCCGACGCCAAGGGCGTGTTGCTCACGGCATAGGCCGCCCACGGCGTGGCGTGGTCGAGGGTTCGTAGGGTCATCGACCGCCCCAGTTGTCCGATGGGTGTGACGATGGGCTCACAGGCCGCGCGCTGCACCCGTCCGTCGCCATCAGCCCACGCCACCTGGTAGTGTCCCACCCTGATGAGGCGCGCCTTCTTCTTGGGTTGGTGAGCTTTCAGGGCCTTGTAGATGGCCGCCAGCGAGTCGGTCTCTCGCGCCTGCTCTATGGCGTATCGGGCAATGCGCTGGTAGCCCTCGTCCTGCACGCCATGGCATCGCAGGTAGTATTGCAACTCGTGGCGCTCGGTGGTCTTGCGTTGAAGCAACGCGCCTAACGAGTCGATCTGGTTGGCGATGAGCTGCGGCAGACTGTCGGCCACGAGCCACGCCCCTTGGTCGGTATAGGACCTGCCCTGTTGTATGGTGAGCACGCGTCCGTTGCAGCTGGGCCACCACCAACGCTTGTTTACCCACACCCCTTGGGTGTGCACCGTGTCGGAAACGATGATGAGCGTGTCGTGGTCGGTCACCAGGCATAGGTTGGAGCGCCCGTCCACAAAGCAAACCGACGCCCGCATGTTGCTCTCCGACGCCGGCAACAGTCTCACGCCCAGCCACACCAGGGCGGCCACAAGCACGAGGGCGCCACCCGTTAGCGGCCAGTGGCGCCAAAGGGTGTGGAGCGGTGAGGAGCGATGAGGCTTATGGGATATGATATTCTTGTTCACTGTGTTTTCCCTTTCTGCCTGCAAAAATACAAAATTTTCCAATATGCGATCATTGGTTTCTTATCTTTTTGCTAACTTTGTCATTATCATGAAATGGAACCAAACCGATCGCGAGATTCTGCGTCTTGCCTTGCCTTGCATCGTGAGCAACATCACGGTACCCTTGTTGGGTCTTGTCGACCTGTCTATCGTGGGCCATATAGGCTCCGCCGCCTATATCGCCGCTATCTCCGTGGGCACTATGATCTTTAGCGTGATGTATTGGACGATGGGCTTTCTCCGCATGGGTACCAGTGGCCTCACGGCGCAAGCCTATGGACGCGATGATGCGGGCGGTGTGCGCCGTTTGCTGCGCCGCGCGTTGCTCATGGGCTTGGGGGTGGGTGCGCTGTTCCTGTTGTTGCAACAGCCGTTGCTCCAAGGCGCGCTATGGCTCATCGGCCCATCGGAGGCGGTGGCGCCCTTGGTGGCCACCTATTATCATATAGTGGTGTGGGGAGCGCCCGCCATGCTCGGCATCTATGGCCTCGCGGGTTGGTCAGTGGGCATGCAGTCCACCCACATCCCCATGTGGGTGGCCATCTTCCAGAACGTGGTCAACATCGTGGCTTCGCTCGTCTTCGTGTTTGCGCTCCATTGGGACATCGTGGGTGTGGCCCTGGGCACGCTCCTGGCGCAATGGAGTGGCTTCCTGTTGGCCCTCCTCCTCGTTGTGCGCAAGGTGCGCGAGGTGCCCAAGCGCGTGCCGTTGCCTCGTGGCGCCTCTCATTGGCAGGCCGCGCGTGGCGATGTCGACATCTTTCTGCGCACCCTGTGCCTCGTGGCAGTCAACCTCTCCTTCACCACCTTTGGCGCACGCCAGGGCGACCTGCTGCTGGCGGTCAACACGCTCCTCATGACCTTCTTCACCCTCTTCTCCTATATCATGGATGGCTTTGCGTTTGCCGGCGAGGCCCTTTCGGGCAAGGCCTATGGCGCCTCCGATGGCGTGGCGCTGTGCCGTGTGGTGCGTCGGTTGTTTGCGTGGGGATGGATGCTGGTGGCGGCCTTCACGTTCGTGTATCTTGTGGGGGGCACGAGTCTGCTCACCCTCATCACCAACGACGCCGGGGTGGTGGCCGCTGCCCACCGTTACCTGTTCTGGACGTGGCTCATCCCCGTGGCGGGTGTGGCGGCCTTCGTATACGACGGCTTGTTTATCGGCCTCACCGCCACGCGCGGCATGCTGGTGTCGTCGTTGGTAGCCGCCGCCTTCTATTTCCTCTTGGCCTTGTCGTTGCTCGGCGTGGTGGGCAACCATGCCCTGTGGGTTGCATATTTATGCTTCCTGTCGATGCGTGGAGGGGCGCAATATGCAATATGGAAATGCAAGATTATCGCAAAAGTATAGATTGTTGTTACTTTTCCCGTTGTATGACAAGAAAATTGTGTCAAAATGATAATTATTTTGCGCAAACGGCTTTCGGTTTGAAATCTTTTTCTTAATTTTGCGAGCACAGAAGACATTAGTGTATATTATTCGCCAATGGAGCAAGTATAATTAAAGCGTAAAAAGATGAAGAAAGAATATTTGATTTACAAACTGAGCGACGAAGTGAAGAACTCCTGCAAGATTCCCCGTGAGGCGTTTGGCGAATATGGCGTGAAGCGCGGCTTGCGCAACGAGGACGGATCGGGCGTGCTGGTGGGCCTCACCAATATAGGCAACGTCATAGGCTACGAGCGCGACGACGACGGCACGCTCAAGCCCAGCGCCGGAAAGCTCTATTACCGTGGCTATGAGCTCAACGACCTCGTGGAGCCCTTGCTCCATGAGAAGCGCTTCGGCTTCGAGGAGATCGCCTACCTCTTGCTCTCAGGCCAGTTGCCCGACGAGGAGGAGCTGGCGGCGTTTCGCGAGCTGCTCAACGACAATATGTTGCTCGACCATCGCACCACCGTCAATATCATCGACCTCGAGGGGTCTAACATCATGAACATTCTGGCGCGTAGCGTGCTGGAGATGTACACCTACGACCCCAACCCCGACGACATCTCGCGCGACAACCTCATGCGGCAGTCGATAGAGCTCATCGCCAAGTTTCCCACCATCATCGCCTACGCCTACAACATCTACCGCCACTCGGTGCAAGGACGCAGCCTCCACATACGCCATCCGCTGGAGGGGAAGACCATCGCTGAGAACTTTCTCTATATGATCAAGCACGAAGACTACACCGAGCTCGACGCGCGCATGCTCGACCTGCTGCTCATCATCCAGGCGGAGCATGGCGGAGGTAACAACTCCACGTTCACCGTGCGCGTCACCTCGTCGACCCGCACCGACACCTATTCGAGCATCGCCGCAGGCATAGGATCGCTCAAGGGCCCGCTCCATGGAGGCGCCAACATCAAGGTGGTCAATATGTTCCACCACCTCAAGGAGTACATCAGCGACTGGAAAAACATCGACGAGATCGACACCTATCTCTACCGCCTGCTCAACAAGGAGGCCTACGACAAGTCGGGACTCATCTATGGCATCGGCCACGCTGTCTACACCATGAGCGACCCGCGTGCCGTGCAGCTCAAGAAACTGGCGGGCGAACTGGCCAAGGAGAAAGGGCGCGAGGAGGAGTACGAGTTTCTGAAGCTCATCGAGCAGGAGGGCGTGAAGTGTGTGACGGCCTTCCGCAAGAGCACCAAGCCCGTCTGCGCCAACCTCGACTTCTACAGTGGCTTCATCTATGAGATGATCGGCTTGCCCGAGGAGATCTACACTCCCATCTTCGCCATGGCGCGCATCGTGGGATGGACCGCCCACCGCATCGAGGAGCTCAACTTCGAGGGACGCCGCATCATACGACCCGCCTACAAGAACATCCTCAGCCCCAAGGCCTATGTGCCGCTGAGTGAGCGCTAAGGGAGGGCTTGCAATGTTATACCCCTGAGGCCATCGCCGTAGGCGGTGGGCCCAGGCGGTGCTCAACATGGGAGCGACCTTCGTTCAAAACTCCCCCCAACAGAACACAGGGATGTTACGAATTTTGGTGAAAAAGTTGTGTCGCGATTTCGTTCAAACCAGCGACCATAATCACTGTTTTAACGCGATGGAAATTCCGGAAATGAGCCACCGTGTTGCAAAAGACGCCTAACCGAGTCTCGGTTAGGCGTCTTTCGCAATGCCGTTAGGAAGGTATCGACTCACCGTTAGCCATCTATCGCAATGCGAAAGATGCCTTTTCGTAGCGTGGAGTGGGGAGAGCGAGGCGATGAATAAGTCTTTCTGATTATAACTACCTTACTGTTAGTTTGTTACAAAATCCCGTGAGAATCGCGTATTTGCGTCCAACCCTATACTTGCCGACGAATAAGTGTTAAAAATGGGAGATACATGTAGCCTATTTTCAGCAGCCTACTATCTTGTTGTGGCAACACCATAGCCGAGCGCATTGACGGTCAACAAGTGGAAGCCAGACGACGCACGCAGCCAAAGGCACCATTGCTCGAGCTATACAAGAAATTGGGAATGGAGTCACCCCACTAAAACGGAAGGTTCTCGAAACAGCCGTTAACCTCAACAGCATCACGGAATGGGTGACGGCTGATGAGGTGGAGACAGCCTTTTCTATGAGCAAGTCTGCACTTCGGGCATACACCTATCGCTATAAGATACCGACAAAGCGTGAGTATGGTCGTACCTATTATTCCAAGGAGCATCTTGAAGAACTGCGCAGGACTGACCTCATGAGCGATGACTGCTATTATACCACAGTACAAGTGCAGCAGTTGTATGGTCTGACAAGTGCCAACATCTGCCATATAGTGAGAGTTCACCATATCAGTAAGGTAAAAGTCGGAGTGAAGAACCTGCTTTTGAAGACGGATGTGGAGCGTGCAATGGTAGAAAGAGCTGCTAAAGGACTGTGAAAGCAAGTGATTTCAGCATTATCCATCAGTTACTATGAATAATTGGAGTCACGGAGATTTCATTCCGTTATTTTGCAGCCGTGAAGAGACACTTCACCACGAATAATCATCAATAATACATATCAGTTATGAGCAACATTTGC
>OGJV01000180.1_pt1 | contig 39722 bp, 40 predicted proteins | sample 1572271 | NCBI WGS metagenome assembly OGJV01 (sample SAMEA2582107, study PRJEB24529) | metagenome | biome: Human gut stool | place: China | collected 2011
ACATTAATTACTCATCTTTTCTTAGCTATTTCTAATTATTATGTCATAATAATATGTGATATGGAATATAATGTCAACACTAAATTTGAAATTAATAAAAAAAATACCACTATATATTTTTGATATAGTGATATTTTCCAAAATCATTTAGTCTTTTACTTCCAAATCTCCTTAGCAATTCCAAATGCTGACCAAGCTTTAGGCCAACCTACATAAAATGCTAACTGCGTAATCATTTCAGAAATTTCTTCCTTTGTGATACCATTTTCTTTTGCTTTAGTCATATGATATTTTAATTGTTCAAAAGCACCTTGAGAAATTAGAGCTGTTACTGTTAAGAAACTTCTATCCCTTGGACTCAACTTATCTTCACGTGACCACACTTGTCCAAACAATACATCATCATTTAATTCCGCAAATTTAGGTGCAAAATCTCCTAAATTATCACGTCCAGCAGTTTGTTTTTCAACCATTTTATTTTCCCCTATCCTAATTTATTATATTCTTCATCACTAACAGGTTCAAGCCATTCACTGTTACCTTTAGTAATTGCAACGTGATTAAACCAACTATCTTTAGTTGCACCGTGCCAATGATTCACACCTCCATGAATTACAACTACATCGCCAGCTTTCAACAATTGAGCTGGTTTTCCTTCCTCTTGATACCAGCCTTTCCCATCAGTTACCAACAAAATTTGATAACCATTATGATGAATATGCCAGTTATTACGACATCCTGGTTCAAAGCTGACATTCCCAACATGCACATCAATGTCATCTTCTCCAACTAGGGATTTTAAATAGCTTTCACCCACAAAATACTTTGCATAATCAACATTCTTACCACCAAAGCCAAATATATTATTCTTTACTTCTTTTTCAAAATTTGCCATTTTTTTACCTCATCTTACTTAAAATTAATATCTCGTAACCAATTTTCAACATCTTTTTTAGAACTCAAAACACGACCAGGCTTAACATCGGATCCGATTAACTCATCCATTACTTTTTGTGCTTGGTCATAAGTCGACCCACCTGATGTAGAAAAGGTTGCGACTTCTTTTTCACCCAAATCAAGCTTTTCAACTACAGTATTAATTATACGTGGAGGAATTCCCCACCATGTAGGATGTCCAATAAGGATTCTATCGTATTTTGTAAGATCTGGAAGTTGTCCTGCAAATTCTGGACGACTATTATTATCTTCTTGTTCGCGATTAGCACGACTACTATTGTTATGCCAATTCAAATCTTCAGAAGTATATGGTTGCTTAGCTTGAATGCGATATGTATCAGCACCTAGTTCTTGAGCAATCATCTCTGCTACTTTTTTAGTATTATTTGTCATTGAAAAATATATCACTAAACTTTTAGTCATATGCCATCCTTCCCTTCATCATTAACATACACCTTTGAGTTAACTCCAAGTCAATTCTTTTTTTATTAATCAAATTTTGTTTATAGTTAATAATTAATGTATACTTGTAATATCTTTAAAGGAAAAGGGTGCTTTTATGAAAAAAACATTATTTGTCATTAAGACATTATTACTTGCTTTCTTACTTTTGAGTTTAGCAAGTATTCCAGGAGGTTTTGCCATGGGATTCAGTTCCGCATCAAATCCTGGTGCCTCCACTGATACTCCTGTATTTCTAACTATCACTTTAATAGGCGAGATTATCGTTCCTATATATCTCCTTATTTATTATCGTGCTAAAAATAATTTAGATGCACTTGATATTGTTATGCCATTTAAAAAAGATAAAATTGCTCAAAAATTTGGTATAGGATACCTCATAGGTTTTCTAACTTTTGCTATAATTTTTGCCGTTGCTGTTTTTGGTGGAGGTTTTACTACTAAGATTGTATGGTCGAGTAAAAATGTTGTTTTATTTGTACTAATGCTTATTGGATTTCTTATCCAAGGAACTACCGAAGAAATTGTTTGTCGTGGTTATGTTCAAGGAAGGATTACTGAAAAATTAGGTGTATTTTGGGCAATTGCTCTTAGTGCCCTCTTCTTTGCGAGTGGTCACTTAGGAAATGCTGGTGTTTCGCTCGAAGGGTTCGTCGGTCTGCTTGCATTTGGTATTCTAACAGCCTTGCTTCGTTTTTATACAGGTGATCTTTGGCTATGTGGTGCTCTCCATGGTGCTTGGAATTTCGCTGAAGGTCCATTCTTTGGCACTCCAGTTTCTGGAATTAGTGGGACAGAACTATTATTTAAGTCCACTTCTGTGCCTCACCATCCTTGGTTAAATGGTGGTACTTTTGGTATTGAAGCTAGTCTTACTTGCATCATCGTATTAATCTTATTATCATTTTTAACTGTTTACTTAGGTCAAAAATATTCAGTTAATAAATTGGACCTAAACTAGTTTTTCTATGTTAAAATTTATAATAGATTAAATTTAGAGAAAGGTTTTGTATTCAATGGCATTTACAATTTACATGGTTCGTCATGGACAAACATTTTTAAATAAGTATAACCGTCTCCAAGGTTGGTGCGATTCCCCACTAACTCCTAAGGGAATGGAAGATGCTCATAGTGCTGGACGTCATTTAGCTCATATTAACTTTGATCACGCATATCATTCAGATACAACTCGTGCTATGAGAACATGTCGTTATATTCTTGAAGAAAACATTGCATCTAATGATATTACACCTAAAGAAATTCGCAATTTCCGTGAACAAAGCTTTGGTTATTTTGAAGGCAATGACTCTTCACAAGTTTGGACAATGTTAGGTGCTCAACACGGTGGCTATCGTTCATATAACGAACTTATTGCAAACTATAGCTTAGGTAAAACTCGTGACTTTTTAAATGAAATTGATCCATTTAAAGATGCAGAAACAGATGAACAATACTGGGCTAGAATCAATGCTGGCTTTGATCATCTTCGTCGTCATCGCCAAGATGGTGAAAACATTCTTCTTGTTAGTCACAGTATTACAATCAGAAGTATTGTGGATCGTTTTGCCCCAGAATTGGGAGCAGCTGAACTTGGACCTAGAAATGGTTCAGTTACTAAATTAATTGTTTCAAAAGATGATATTAAGGTTGAGTATTACAACCATCATTTAGATAACGAAACTTACTAATCTCAATTAAAAAAAGTTTTATACCGACGTATTGGTATAAAACTTTTTTGTTATTTTTAGGTAAATTTATCTAGCTCATTTTCAATAAAAAAATAAATTCTTATACATAAAAAAACTCCATGGTTAACAACAGAAAAACCATGGAGAAAAAGGAGTTATATGTTATATCACCTTATAGTTTTATTTAATTAGGGGAGAAAACTATAAGGTATGAGAAAAAATGAAAAAGTCTAATAATAAATGGGGTTAATTTATCATTAGCTTATGTTTTATATAATACCTTTTAATTGTGAAGAAAATATGAATTTTCCCGACATATTTTTCCAAAATGTATAAGAAAAGGTAAATTTATGCTAATCGTCAACTCTAGCAATTTTTCCTTGTTCAATATAAACAGCTAAAATGGACAAGTCCGCTGGATTTACACCTGAGATACGTCCAGCTTGTGCTAATGTTTCAGGTTGAATCTTAGCTAATTTTTGTTGAGCTTCAGTAGCAATTCCTTCAATACGAGAGTAATCAATTCTTGCTGGAATCTTCTTAGCTTCCATACGCTTTAGTTTTTCAACTTTAGCATATTCTTTCTTGATATATCCTTCGTACTTGAATTGTATTTCAATTTGTTCAATTACACGTCTATCTAATGGTTCAGCTGGTGCTGGGATGAATTTCAATAGATCTTGATAAGTTACATAAGGTCTTCTTAAGAATTCAGTTGCTAGCACACCATCTTTTAATTCACGATCACCATGAGCTTCCACAAAGGCATTAACTTCAGCATTTGGCTTAATTCTAATCTTTGATAGTCTTTGCTTTTCAGCTTCAATTTGTGCTTTCTTTTCTTCAAAAGCAGCATAACGTTCATCCGAAATCAAACCAATTTCATGACCTAATTCTGTTAAACGTAAATCTGCATTATCATGACGTAAAATTAAACGATATTCTGCGCGTGAAGTTAGGAGACGATAAGGTTCGTTTGTTCCCTTTGTTACCAAATCATCAATCATAACACCGATGTAAGCATCGCTACGTTTCAAAGTGATTTCTTCTAAACCTTTAGCACGACGACCAGCATTTACACCAGCAATAAATCCTTGACCTGCAGCTTCCTCATAACCAGAAGTACCATTAGTTTGTCCAGCTGTGTATAGTCCCTTGATCAACTTAGTTTCCAATGTTGGTCTTAATTGATATGGTGAAACAACGTCATATTCAATTGCATAACCTGGACGCATCATTTCAGCATGTTCTAAGCCATCAATAGAGCGTACCATTTCTTGTTGAACTTCTTCTGGTAAAGATGTCGACAAACCTTGAACATAGTATTCATCGGTATTACGTCCTTCAGGTTCCAAGAACAATTGATGACGAGGTTTGTCAGAAAAACGTACAATCTTGTCTTCGATTGATGGGCAGTAACGAGGTCCAACCCCTTCAATAACACCAGTAAACATTGGTGCTCTGTCTAAATTATCTTGAATAATTTTATGGGTATATTCGTTAGTATATGTTAACCAACATGATAATTGGTCCTTAACTTTTAAGTAATCTTCATCCTTAGATTCATAACTAAAGTGGTTAGGTTCCACATCACCTGGTTGTTCTTCAGTCTTGTCGTAATCAATAGTATTTCCATCGACACGAGGTGGAGTACCTGTCTTAAATCTCTTCAATTCAAATCCTAATTTAGCTAAGTTCTTAGATAGTTCTAAAGCTGGTTGAGTATTGTTTGGACCAGAAGAATACATTAATTCACCAATGATAATCTTTCCACGAGCAGCTGTACCAGTTGTTAAAACTACTGATTTCGCACCATAGCAAGCACCAGTATTAGTTACTACACCTTTAACTTCACCATCTTCAATAATCAAGTCATCAACAATTCCTTGACGTAAAGTTAAATGTGGTGTTTGTTCAATTGTATGTTTCATTTCAATAGAATATTGACGCTTGTCAGCTTGGGCTCTTAAAGCACGTACAGCAGGTCCCTTACCTGTATTCAACATTCTCATTTGAACGTAAGTCTTATCAATATTACGTCCCATTTCGCCACCCATGGCATCAATTTCTCTAACTACAATACCTTTAGCTGGTCCACCAATAGATGGATTACATGGCATAAATGCAACCATTTCAAGGTTAATCGTAATTAATAAAGTTTCATTACCCATTCTAGCTGAAGCTAAGGCTGCTTCACATCCAGCATGTCCTGCCCCAACAACAATTACATCATAGTCTTTAGCTTTATATCTTTTTCCGAATTCCATGATTTCCCTCTTTGTTCTTTTTCTTATTTTCCTAGACAGAATTGACTAAACAACTGTGTTAATAATTCATCTTGGTAAGAATCGCCCGTAATTTCGCCTAGTTCATCCCAGGCATTTGTCATATCAATTTGGCATAAGTCAACTGGCATTCCTGAATCTAATCCTTGCAAAACTGCATCTAAAGAATCTTCTGCTTGGTTCAATAAAGCAATATGACGAGCATTGGTTACCATAATTGTAGATTGTGAATTTTCTATTCCACCGAAGAATAATTCTGCAATCTTTTCTTCTAACTTATCTACCCCTGTTTTCTTTAAGACAGATGTTGTAATAAGTTCATCTTCTGGTACTAATTCACGCACTTCATCCATATTAAGTTTTCGTGGTAAATCAGTTTTATTTAGGATAACAATTCTCTTCTTACCACTTGTAGCTTGAATTAATTCCTTATCTTCATCAGTTAATTCTTCACTAGCATTTAAAACTAACATAACCAAGTCAGCTTGTTCGATTGCTTTTCTAGAACGTTCAACCCCTATCCTTTCAACCTTATCTTCAGTTTCTCGGATTCCGGCTGTATCAATCAATTTCAAAGGAACGCCTCTTACATTAACATATTCCTCAATTACATCGCGTGTTGTTCCAGCAATATCTGTTACGATTGCTTTGTCTTCATGAAGTAAGTGATTCAATAGACTAGATTTCCCAACATTTGGTCGCCCTACAATTGCAGTTGCCAAACCTTCACGTAGAACTTTTCCTTGCTTAGCAGTTGTTAACAATTGTTGAATACTCTTCTTAACTTCAATTGCTTTTTCACGTAACATCTTAGTAGTTAGTGTTTCAACATCGTCATATTCTGGATAGTCAATATTAACTTCAACTTGAGCCAAAACATCTAAAATATCTTGACGTAAGTTTCTAATTAAATGTGACAAATTACCATCTAATTGATTTAAAGCCACTTTCATTGAACGATCAGTCTTAGCTCTAATTAAATCCATTACAGATTCTGCTTGAGTTAAGTCAATTCTTCCATGTAAGAAAGCACGCTTGGTGAATTCACCAGGTTCTGCTAATCTTGCTCCATTTGATAATAGTAATTGTAGAATTTGGTTAGTTGGAACAATCCCTCCGTGACAATTTATTTCAATAACATCTTCACGAGTAAATGTTCTAGGTGCTAACATCACTGACACCATTACTTCATCAAGTTCTTCATTAGTTTTAGGATTAACAATATGTCCGTAATTAATGGTATGTGTTGGAACTTTTTCTAAATTTTTTCCTTTAAACACCTTATTTGCAATCTTAACAGCATCTTCTCCACTTAAACGAACAATCGAGATCGCTCCTTCTCCAGGTGGAGTTGAAATTGCAGCAATTGTATCGAATTCTGTTGGTACCATCGTAGCCATCGTTTTACCTCCTTACTTCTTTCCGTATATAAATTTAAACAAATAAAAAAGTGCCTACACCACGCCCCTATAAACTAAAAATAGAGAACGCGGACAAAGCACTTTGACTACTTCATCTAAGTTCAGATAAGAATGATTACTTATAATATATATTCTTGTATAAAAAATGTCAATATTGACTATTTTACGATAAACATAGTAGAAAATTTATTTATATCTGCGCTTTTCACGCTTTGTTAAACTACTTTGAACTAACAATAAAATACCAATTAAAGCTGTTAGTCCTAAAATATCTGCAGTAATTATTTCACTCACTTCTCTCTTACTAACATTTTATAAGTAAATACTATACAGCGACTACTTGCTAGTGTCAATTATTTGCTATTGGAATTTAAAATTTTTCTTATTATAATTATCCCTATAAATTACAGAGAGGTGATAATATGCCCAAAATATATTTCCAAAAGATGACACCAAATGGTTATAAACAAATTGAAGATGAAATTGAACAGTTAAAACTTGATCGCCCTGCCAAAATAAAACAACTTCAAGAAGCCAGAGCTCTAGGCGATTTATCAGAAAATGCTGAATATAGTGCTGCTAAACGTGACCTACGCCATTTAGAAAGTCGATTACGCTATTTAAATAAGCAACTTCAATATGCAGAAATCATAACTCCTAAAAATGCTGATAGCGTAGATATTGGAACTACTGTAACTATCCAATTTGATGATGATGAAAACGACCTAGAAACATATCAAATCGTTGGAAAGCAAGAAGTCAACGTAGATGATAACAAGATTTCTTTCGTTTCCCCTATTGGCAAAGCCATTATGCATAAAAAGGTTGGTCACACAGCTACTGTTGTTGCTCCAGCTGGTTCTTACACTGTTAAAATCATTTCAATTTCTATATAAAAAAAGCTAGGACCTTCTCCTAGCCAAACCGTATAATATAGAAACTATAGTATAACATGTATTTTCTAAAAGTACAATACTTTCACCAAATTATTAAGTTTTGTCAACTTTATCTGCTTATTTTTGACTATTAATCTGCTATACGTTAAATTAGTATAGAGAGAAAGGGGTGCTAGTTTTGCCTTCTAGATCTGAAAAATTTGGCAAAAGAAAACATCAACAGAATTTTTTCAAATTTCTACTGATACTTGTCGTAATTGCCATTGGTGGTTACAAGTTACTTTTTAATTATGCTAAAAATACAGCTAGTCAAAATATTAATTCGAGTAGTTCCAGTGTTGAAACTGTTGTTACTCACCAAGCTTCTAAAGTAGATTGGCAAAGTCCATCTGAGAAAAAACCATATCCAGATGTTAATGCCTATCCTGATATGTGGATTAAAGTTTCAACTAGCAAGCATCGCGTCTATCTTATGAATGATAATAAAGTTTTATATACCATGTTATGTTCTACTGGCTCCAAGGGTCAAGAAACACCTAAAGGGACTTTTGAAATTCAAGCTGAGCGTGGTGATCATTTCTATAATGCTCAGTCTGGTGAAGGTGCAAACTATTGGGTATCTTTTAAAGATCACGGAATTTATCTTTTCCATACAGTTCCAGTTGATGCTAACGGTAATTATGTCGTTTCCGAAGCTGAACAATTGGGGAAATCAAGTAATTCTCATGGTTGTGTACGTTTGTCTGTCGCAGATGCTAAATGGTTTTATGAAAATATTAAAACAGGAACAAAAGTTGTTGTTGAATAATAAAAAGCTACCGGTTTAAAAAACCAGTAGCTTTTTTTGCTTAGTTTGCGAAATATTTTAATACATCTTCTTCAGTTAACTTTTCTCTTTCTGCACCCTTAACATCTAGCACAACCTTACCATCATTTAAAATCACAGTTCGATTACCATACTTTAGTGCATCTTTCATTTGGTGAGTAATCATGATACATGTTAAATTTTCTTTTTCTACAACTTCATTTGTTAATTCTAACAATTGGTGACTCGTATTAGGATCTAAAGCTGCAGTATGTTCATCCAATAATAACAATTCTGGCTTTTGAATTGTTGCCATTAAGAAGCTTAGTGTCTGTCTTTGACCACCAGAAAGACTACCAGCAAATGTATTTAGTCTATCTGATAAACCATTTGGTAATTGAGCCGTTTCTTCTTTAAATTCTGCTAGATGTTTCTTCAGACCTCTAAGCTTTAACCCTCTTTTTTGGCCACGTTTAGTAGCTAATAATAAATTTTCAGCAACTGTCATTCTTGGGGCTGTTCCCATCTTAGGATCTTGAAATACCTGAGCGATATATTTAGCACGTTTGACTTCTGATAACTTAGTCAAATCATGATTATTTAGGACTACTTGACCAGAGGTAGTATTCAATGATCCATTGATTACATTCAATAAAGTTGACTTACCGGCACCATTTGTTCCTAGTAATGTTACGAAATCACCTTTTTCTAAAGTTAAGTTCAAATCCTTCAAAATTCTTTTTTCTTCAGGTGTTCCAATATTCACAGTAGTATTAATGTTCTTTAATTCTAGCGCTACTTGGCTCATGGACGTTCAACCCCTTTCTTCAAAATTTTATTAACGTGAAATTTCTTTTGTAATAGTGGTAGCATCAAGCAGAATGCCAAAATTATTGCTGAAAGTAATTTGTAGTCGTTAGTGCTGAAGCCTAGTTTCAAGACAATTAATAGCACGAAACGATATAAAATACTTCCGACTACTACGGCCACCAAACGTGCAGTCAAACTCAATTCCCCATATGCTACTTCACCAATAATAATAGCAGCTAAACCAATAACGATTGTTCCCACACCCATGTTTACGTCAGCATAACCGTTATTTTGTGAAATCAATCCACCTGCTAAACCAATTAAACCGTTAGAAATCATGAGCCCTAATATTTTTGTATTGTCAGTATGGATTCCTAATGAACGTGCCATTTTTTCATTATCACCAGTAGCGATAAATGCTTGTCCAATATCAGTATTTAGAAAAACTGCCAATAAAATTACGATAACTATTGTAAAAATAATTCCCACACAGACACTGTCAAAACCATCTGGTAAATTCTTTAAAAATTCTGGTGAGAATAATGTCTTTTGATGCATCAAACCAACATTGGCTCTTCCAAGTATGCGTAAATTAATAGAGTAAATACCTGTCATTACTAAAATACCTGCTAGTAAAATAGGAATTCTACCTTTTGTATAAAGTAAACCTGTCATTAATCCTGTTAATAATCCTGCGCCAAAAGATAATGCAGTTGCGACAATTGGATTAACTCCATGAACCAAGGCTGATACACATACAGCTGCACCAAATGGGAATGTCCCTTCAACTGTCATATCAGGGAAATTTAAAATTCTAAATGTTAAGAATAAACCTAACGCTAATATTCCCCATAATAAGCCTTGACCTATTGCTGATGTTACTAAACTCATTTTATAATTTCCCCTTTCTCATTTGCTTGCTTTATAGCACTTGCTGGTACTTTCAAACCAAGCTTATCTGCTTGTTTTTGATTGATAACTGTAGAACCTTTTTTCACTGTTTCTACTGGCATTGTTGCTGGATTCTTACCCCTAAGTTCTTGAGCTGCCATCTTACCTGTTAATTTTCCTAATTCGTATTGACTAACACTAACAGTTGCTACACCGCCACCTTTAATCATTGAGTCAACACCTGGGAAAATCGGAATATTCTTCGCATTAGTATTCTTTACTAAAGTAGAGAAGCCAGAAGCAACGGTGTTATCAGAAGGTACATAAACAGCTTGTACTTCACTTGCCATAGTTGCAGATACTTGATCAATATCATTAGTAGAAGTTATTGTATAAGTTTTAACTGTAATTCCTGCTTTTTCAGCTAACTTCTTAAATTCCTTATATTCGGCAGTTGATGAATCATCGCTGGATGTGTAAATTACCCCGATATTCTTCAAGTCCGGCATGAATTCTCTAATCAACTTCACTTGAGCAGCGACAGGTTCTTTGTGCATTACCCCAGAAACTGTACCACCTGGCTTTTCTAAAGTTTTTACCAAACCAGTTCCAACGGGATCACTTACAGCCCCCATTGTGATAGGAATCTTACTGTTTTCATTTGCTAGTGATTGAACTGCGGGTGTAGCAATTCCGATAAGTACTGATGCTTTTTCCTGCACAAATCTATCACTCATTGTCTTTAAGTTACTTTGATCCCCTTGAGCATTTTGGTAATCAATCTTCATAGTCTTACCATTTACAAAACCTTCTTCTTTCAATCCGTCCACTATTCCTTGATGGATTTGATCTAAAGCTGGATGACTTAAAGTTTGTAAAATAGCGACTGTAGGCATTTTATTTTTACTTTCTTCTTGCTTTTTTTCTACATTAAAAGCTACTCCTAAAAATACTGCTAATGCAATAATCGTTGCTATTAATCTTTTCATTTTTCTTAAAATCCTTTCTTTGAAATTTATCTTCAATTATTTGTTCAAATTGTCGTACCAACAAAAAAGGCACCTCCTACATTTTGCAGGAGATGCCTAAAAAAACAAAACCCGCACGAAGTATTTAATCCGTGCGGGCAATTGAAGAAATATAATACATAGCCAGCACAGATACGACAATCTGACAAGGTCGTATCTGCACTCACAGAAACAACCCTAATACTGGCTTTGCCAACGAATATTCAATTCATTAATCTTAGGGTTATTCATAATACTTCTTCCTTTCCGTCATTTGTTGTAATTGATTATACAAAAGGCCACTTATTGTTGTCAACACATTTCTTAAAAATAAGTTAATTTTATTTTAATGTAGAAAACGCTTGCAACCTAAGATAATATATGTTATAAAATAAGTGTAAGGAGTCAAAGGATTCCCACAATTAGTACGAATCATACAACTGAATAGTCGTTGTTGCAATAAGTCCTTAGAGGGTGATAGAACCAACAACTTGAGTTTAGACATTTTAATATGTCAGAAAATCTTGATTTTGAATTGCGTTACTAATTGGATTAATTAGGAGATCTTGTTAGGTTATGAACCAACAGATAGAAAATATTTTTAAAGGTGTGGGAACAATTGAGTAGAACTCCTTATTATAAGATTGACAACTCTTAGCTTCATTGAAGACAGGGAACATTAGATTCCAAGTGATATTAAAGTTAAATGAAGAAGCTAAGGGTTGTTTTGTTGTGTTTAATCGAAATTAAAAAAGCAGTACTGGTGAAAAAATACCAATACTGCTTATTTTTATTGTCGATACATTTTTAATTCTAAAAAGTCATCGTTATATTTTTCTAGATATGTTTGACCTAGATCAGCATATACTTCCATTTTACTCATCTGCTTCTTAGTAGGATAGAATTGTTTATCAGAAGTTATAGACTTAGGAAGTAATTTAGCTGCTTTATCATTTGGTGTAGCATAACCAATATATTCTGCATTTTGTGCAGCATTCTTTGGTTCTAACATGAAGTTAATGAATTCATACGCACCTTTAACATTCTTAGCTGTCTTAGGAATAACAATATTATCAAACCACAAGTTAGTTCCATCATCTGGGATTACATAGTGAAGATGAGAATTATTATCTAACATTTCTGATGCTTCTCCCGAATATGTTACTGCCAAAGGCGCTTCATCGTTTTGCATATATGTTTTAATTTCATCTGCTACAAAAGCTTTAGCATTAGGTGTTAGATTCTTTAACTTATCATATGCCTGATTAATCTGAGAATCATTCTTAGAGTTTAAAGAATATCCTAAACTATTTAGCCCAATTCCTATAAACTCTCTAGCACCATCAATAAACAAAATTTGCTTACGGTACTTAGAATTCCACAAGTCATTCCAATTAGTTATTTCACCTGGTTTTATATACTTATCGTTATATACAATTCCCAGTGTTCCCCAGAAATAAGGTACAGAATATTTATTATGCTTATCAAAACTTAAATCTAAGAATTGTGGATCATTGTTATCCATTCCTTTTATCTTGTGTTTATCTAATGGCAATAGCAATTTTTCCTTTGCCATTTTTTGAATCATATAATCACTTGGAACAGCAATATCATATGGTGTTCCACCTTGCTTAATCTTAGTAAACATTGCTTCATTAGAATCGAAAGTTTCGTAATTAACTTTATATCCTGTTTGTTTTTCAAACTTCTTTATCAATTGTGGATCAATGTAATCTCCCCAATTGTAGATATTTAACACTTTCTTACTACTGCTATTCGTTTGTGTGTTTTCTGTACGATTAAGTCTCATAACACCTAAGGATAAACATACAATAATTACAATAATTCCTGATATTAGTGCTAGTAATTTTTTCATTAGCGTAGCACCCCTTTTCTAACTTGCTTACCTTGGTGGCGATGATTGGCGCTATTATCACGACTAATAAAGTAATAACCTATTACTAAAACTAAAGAGAACAAGAATACTAATGCACTCAAAGCATTAATCTCCAAACTAACTCCTCGTCTAGCACGTGAGTAAATTTCAACTGACAAAGTTGTAAAGCCATTCCCTGTAACAAAGAATGTAACTGCAAAATCATCCAATGAATATGTGAATGCCATAAAGTATCCTGCAATTATTCCTGGTGTTAGGTAAGGAAGTACAACATTTGTTAAAACTTGCCAGTGGTTTGCACCTAGATCATAAGCTGCCATCGTCAAAGAATCTTGCATTTCTTGTAATTTAGGTAATACCATCAAAACTACAATTGGAATACTGAAAGCTATGTGGGATAACAGTACACTAGCAAATCCTAATGATAAACTATGTATCCAGGAACCTAATAGTGTAAATAGAATTAAGAAACTAGCACCTATAATAACATCTGGCGATACAATCAAAATATTATTTAACGATAATAAAGCCAGCCTTGTTCTGCGTTTTTGATAACGATAAATTGAAATTGCACCAAAAGTTCCTATCATGGTCGCAATCAATGCCGATAAGAAAGCTAAAATGAAAGTTTCTAACAAAATTATCAATAATCGCGTATCAGCAAATAATTCTTGAAAATGAACCCAACTAAAACCTTCAAATCTATTCATCGTTTCACCGCTATTAAAGGCATAAAATATCAAGTAAAAGATTGGTGCATATAAGAAGATAAACATTACCCATAGATACACATTTTTCCAATTAATCTTCTTCATCTATTTATGCCCCCTTTTCTCACCGGTAATTACCATAACAATGAACATTATAACAATCAAAACAACACCAATTGTTGAACCCATTCCCCAATTTTGCGTTACCAAGAAATGTTCTTCGATAGCAGTACCTAGAGTGATTACCCTATTTCCTCCTATCAAACGTGTCAACATAAATAGTGAGAGCGATGGAATAAATACTGCTTGAATTCCACTCTTTACCCCATTCATAGATAATGGCATTACAACTTTAAAGAAGGTCTGCCATTCATTAGCACCTAAATCTCGACTAGCACGTAAGACTGACGGATTAATTTCTTCAAGAGCATTAAATATTGGCATTATCATGAAAGGTATTTGAATATAAGTCGCAACAACAATAAAACTAAAATCAGTAAATAATATCTGTTTAGGTCCTATTCCAAAAAAACTAAGGAAATGATTTACACTTCCGTCAATTCCAAAAATACCAATAAAGGCATAAGCTTTTAACAACAAATTAACCCAGGTTGGTAAGATGACTAACAATAGCCAAAGTTCTTTATGCTTTAACTTCGTCAAAAAGTATGCCATAGGATAACTTACTAAAACCGTAAAGAAGGTAATAATAAAAGCATATAGGAATGAGTTAAAAGTCATCATTAAATACTTGCCTGAACCGAAATAATTTCCATAGTTACTTAAAGTGAAGTTTCCATGGATGTCTATGAAAGAATAATAGACAATTAGCAGCACTGGAGCAATTACAAATAAACCTATCCATAGATAATAAGGGATTGTTAATAAAGGATTTATCTTTTTCATTTACTATTCCCCCTATTAATCATTATAGCTATCCAAACGAGCGTCAAAATCTTCTTCTGATTCATTGAATCTCATAACATGGATATCTTCAGGTCCAAATGAAAGTCCAATATTTTCACCTGGTACAGCTCGCTTGGTAGAATGTACTAACCATTTATTACCCAAGGCATCTGTACAACGAATTTCATAATGAACCCCTCTGAATAATTGCGTGTCTACTTTAACCCTTAATTGTCCCTTCTCTGGACTTGTTAGAACTAAATCTTCAGGTCTGATCACAACTTCAACTGGTTCGTTAGGCTTCATTCCCCCATCAACACAAGGAAATTGTTGACCAGCAAACTCTACCAACTCATCTTTAATCATTATTCCATTTACAATATTAGATTCTCCAATAAAATCTGCCACATAATGATTAATTGGTTCATCATAAATGTCTACTGGTGTTCCGCTTTGAACAATATTACCATTATTTAAAACAAAGATTTCATCACTCATCGCCAAAGCTTCTTCTTGATCATGAGTAATAAAAATAAATGTTATTCCTAGTTTCTTTTGTAATGAACGTAATTCATATTGCATTTCTGCTCTTAACTTTTGATCCAAAGCTGAAAGCGGCTCATCTAACAAGAGAACCTTAGGATCCAACACGATTGCTCTTGCAATTGCAACACGTTGTCTTTGCCCACCTGACATTTCAGATATAGCTCGATCTTCATAACCATCTAAACGTACCATGCGCAAGGCCTCAGTAACCTTTTCCTTAATTTTATCAGCTGGAACTTTCTTTATTTTCAATCCAAATGCGATGTTATCATACACGTTCAAATGTTGGAATAACGCATAGTCTTGAAATACTGTATTAACTTGTCGCTTGTTAGCTGGTACATCATTTATTCGTTTACCATCAAAATAAACGTCCCCTGATGTAGCATCAGACAAACCTGCAATAATATTCAAAATTGTAGTTTTTCCACAACCTGAAGGACCCAGCAGCGTATAGAATTTACCCTCTTCTATATCAAAACTTACATCTTTCAGTACCTGAACATCGTCATCATAGCTTTTAACAACATGTTTAAATGAAATTAATGGCTGCTTCAACTTTTTCACCTCGTTATCTTTTATTGTCTTCAAAAGATAAATTGTAGCACACTTTTATATATAAAAAAAGAGAAGTGCAAACCCTTTACACTTCTCCTCTGAAATATATATTTACTTATTACATTAAGAAATATTGAACACAAGCTGCGATTAAACCACCAGCTAATGGTCCAAACATTGGAACCCAAGCATAACCCCAGTTTGAGTCACCTTTATTAGGTACTGGTAATACTGAGTAAGCAAATCTTGGAGCCCAGTCACGAGCTGGATTCAAGGCAAATCCTGTTGTTCCACCTAAAGCTTGACCAACTACCATGATTAGTAAACCAACAATCAATGGCTTCAATCCTTTTGTAAAGTCTCCTAAGTTTAATAATGTTAGGATGAATACAAAAGTTGCGATTGTTTCACTTAAGAAATTGTATAAACCATTGTTGATAGCAGGACCTGTTGCAAAAATTCCTACTACATTACCGTCATTAGAGTCTTTTGCGTTCTTAAATTGCGCTCCATATTGGATGATGACTAAAACTGCACCAACAAAAGCTCCTAAGAATTGACCTAATAAGTATGGCAATACTTGATCCCATGGGAAGAATCCAAAGATTGCGAATGGGATTGTAACTGCAGGATTTAAATGTCCTTGAGAACCAAAGCTACCAGCTACATAAACACCAAATGTCACAGCCATACCCCAAGCAATTGTGATGAATAGCCAACCTGAATTACGTGCATATGATGTTTTAAGGTTAACACCAGCACCAGTGCCCACACCTAGTACGATTAGGACCATTGTCCCTAAAAATTCTCCTAAAAACCCGTTCACACAAATCACCTCTATAATTTAGTTTTATCAGCTGTTTACTTCAAATATGCTAAGCTTGATTCTGCAATAGTTTCATCTAATTGCTTAGCTGCAGCTGCTTTTTCTTCTTCATTCCATTCCATGATGCGTGCCATTTCATCAACAAAAGCATCTTTCTTCATCATTAATTCATCTTTATGGAAGAGAACATAGTTTGTACGACGTAATAAGAAGTCTACTAAATTCAAGGTCATTTCTTCATTTACAGAGTAGTGTAAGCTCAATGTGTCAGCTAAAGTTAAACCTGGAGCTGCTTCTACATCGTCTGTGTAAGAAATTACACGACTTGTGTTTGAACCAAAGCGATTTGCTAAGTCAGCAGCATCTGCAGCTGGCATACCTTTGTCCATCGCAATCTTTTGGTAGAATTTCATTGTTTCATCAACGTTTGTAGGATCAAAGTGTCCACCTGAAACTTGTAATTTCTTGGAATCAACTTCGCGTACATCTTTATTAAATAGTTCTTTGAATAACTTACGGATTAATTCCATTGCTCCAGCTGCCATCTTACGATAGTCAGTAATCTTACCACCAGAAAGTGTGATTAAACCATCATCACCTACTTTAAGTGAAGAACCACGAGATACTTGTGATGGGCTTAGAGTCTTTTCTGCTGAAGCTGTCTTCAAGCTACTGATTGATTTTTCAACTTCGCCACGACTTGCTTCATCTTTACTGTATGCTACAGCTGTCTTAATTAAGTTTTCGAAACTTTCATCTGATACTTTACCAGTGTTAGATCCACCACCATTGTAGTCTGAACTTCCGTTACCAGATAGAAGTGGTCTTAAGCCTGCCCAGCTTGCTTCGATATCGTTAATTGTAATTTCAGCTTCTGGGTATCTGTTGTTGATAGCTTTCAATAAGTAATCTACATCAGCTTGTTCAACTCTTGGATGCTTGTAGTCACCAGTGTAGTCTGTATCTGTTGTACCAAAGTATGTCTTGTTTTCACGTGGAACAACGAAAATCATACGACCGTCACCAATTCCGGAATCAAAGTATGTTGGTTGAGGAACTCTTAGACGTGAGCTATCTACAACTAAATGCACACCTTTAGTTGGACGAATTACTTCACCTTCGCCATTCTTGTCATCTAAGCCTAATGTCTTAGTTACCCATGGACCTGTAGTATTAATTACCATCTTAGCTTTGATTTCAAATTCTTCGTCTGTTAATAAATCTTTAGCTTTTACGCCATTGATGCGACCATTATCATCATGAAGAACACCTACAACCTTAACGTGACTAGCCATTAAGCCACCTAATTCATCAGCTTCTTTAATGTTTTCAATAACTAGACGAGCATCATTATTTACATAATCAAGGTAAACACCTGCACCTAATAACTTATCGCTCTTCAAGTTTGGTTCACGTTGTAATACTTCTTCACGAGAAATTGTGTAGTTAGCATATTGTGTGCCTGTTACTCCAGCTAAGCGGTCATATAAGTCCATCGCAATCTTAACACTGAACATGTCGAATGTTGAACTTGGATCGTCATAAATAGGTAATAACATTGGGAAAGGTCTTGGAATATGTGGAGCAATTCCTTGAACAACTGCACGTTCTTGTACAGTATCTGCAACAACACCTACATCAAATGTCTTTAGGTATCTGATACCACCATGAACTAATTTTGTAGAACGAGAACTTGTTCCTTCAGCAAAGTCTTGCATTTCAACTAAACCAGTCTTCAAACCGGAAGCTGTAGCTTGAAGGGCAACACCTGCACCTGTAATTCCCCCACCAATTACTAACAAATCTAATTCTTCATTCTTTAATTTATCAACTGTGTTTTTACGTGTTTTAATTGAAAATGTCATTGTATCTTCCTCCTAAAGATTTTCGTTTATTTTATGTTTGAATATACGTGTTGCTTCTACTGCGTTCTTCCATCCAGCATATAGATATTCTCTAGCATCATCGGACATTTCTGGTTCAAATCTGCGACCAACTGTAAATAATTCTTTCAATTCATCTGTGTCTTTCCAGAAACCAACTGCCAATCCAGCTAAGAAAGCTACACCTAGAGCTGTTGTTTCTAAGTTTCCAGCTCTTTCAACTGACTTATTAAGCAAATCAGATTGGAATTGTAACAAGTAATTATTCATAGCAGCTCCACCGTCAACACGAAGGACTGGAATCTTAATACCTGTATCTTTTTCCATCGTATCTAATACATCTCTTGTTTGGTAAGCAAGTGATTGTAAAGTAGCTTTAATAAAGTCATTCTTAGTTGTACCACGTGTCAATCCAAACACTGCCCCGCGAGCATCACTATCCCAGTAAGGAGCACCTAAACCTGTAAAGGCTGGAACAACGTAAACTTCATTATGGTTAGTTGATTCATTTGCTGCTCTTTCTGATTCAGGAGCTGATTCAATAATTTCCATACTATCTCTTAACCATTGAAGTGCTGAACCAGATACAAATACTGAACCTTCTAAAGCAAAATTAATCTTGCCATCAATAGAATATCCAATAGTTGTTAGTAAGTTATTATCGGAAAGAACTGGTTTATTACCTGTATTCATTACGATAAATGAACCTGTACCATAAGTATTCTTAACTGTTCCATCTTCTAAAGCTAATTGACCGAATAAAGCAGATTGTTGGTCACCAGCCATACCGGAAATAGGAACTTGACTACCAAAGAAGTGGTATGCTGCAGTTTGACCATAGATTTCAGAATTTCCTTTAACTTCTGGTAATAGAGCTTCAGGAATATTCAATAATTCTAAAATTTCCTTGTCCCATTTCAAATCATGAATGTTAAACAGCATTGTACGACTAGCATTTGAATAATCTGTTACGTGAACTTTACCACCTGTTAATTTCCATGTAAGCCATGTATCAATCGTACCGAATAACAATTCACCTTTTTCAGCACGTTCTTGAGCACCTTCTACATGATCTAAGATCCAACGAATCTTTGTTGCTGAGAAGTAGGCATCAATGATTAAACCTGTCTTTTCATGAATAGTATCAGAATAACCTTCATCAATTAATTTTTGTGCAATGTCACTTGTTTGTCTTGATTGCCAAACAATAGCGTTATAAATTGGTAATCCTGTTTCTTTGTCCCAAATAATAGTTGTTTCACGTTGGTTAGTAATACCAATACCTGCAATTTGTTTTGGTTGTATTCCTGAGCTAATAAAAGAATTAGCTATTGTTGATAATACTGCGTTCCAAATTTCATTAGCGTCATGTTCTACCCAACCTGGTTGAGGGAAATATTGACGAAATTCTTTTTGTCCTTCAGCAACTTTATTTCCTTTTTTGTCGAAGATAATCGCACGTGTACTTGTAGTACCTTCGTCGATAGCCATAATATATTTATCTGACATCATTAGACCTCCTTATGTACCTCTTTTAAGAAAACGTTTTCTTTAATTTACGAGATAATAATATCATGCAAAATATTGTTTTTCAACATATAAAATAATTATCTCAAAATTCACAAAGATCTTTATGTTACTTATGAAAACGCTTATTTAACAATACGTTTGATTGTGAATGAGATATTTTTTCATAATCTAATCATTTTTGCTCAATATGTGCAAGTCGCAAAAAGCCACTTCTACCAACGCTTACAAGAACTCATTGCACACGTTGGGTAAATAAAGTTAAAAATATTACATTTATGTTACAATGTATAATTTCGTATATTTAATCTATAAAAAAATCAGCGAACCAAATTTAATCAAAAATTTGATTCGCTGACTTCAAACTATTACTAATTATTTAACTAAACAAATTGTTTAGCATCATCCACTGGACTAAGATAAACATAATTCAAATTTGTTCTTTTACCAATTCTAGCCAATTCCTTGATAATATCCTTTTGTTCTGGTGTCAAATATAAGTCTTTTTTCACAGCATTCACTTGTAGATAAAGTACCAATCTTCCTGTCCAAGCCAATGGATGACTACTTGTTTTATACTTTTCATTTACATTTGCTAGAACTTGACGAATTTCTTCTACACCTTTACGATTATCATTTTCAAAACTGTCATATAACTCTGCGACTAATCTTTGTAATTCTTGTACTTTTTCCATATTTTATCACTCCATACTTAAATCTAGCTCTAACTTCACTACTATTTTCAAGTAGGACAATGATAATTACTGATAGTTTTGTGCACTTTTCTATCTTTTTTTCTCGAGAAATCATTATCTTTCTTCCTTCAAGTCTACTGTATCATACGTCAAAGTAATATTTAACCCTTTTAGTCTCATGCTTTTTAAACATATCAGCGTTTAAAAGTATATCATGATTATAATACTGACTAAGGCGTTGCTCTTTTGCTATCACTCAGTAATTACTTTATTTAAAATCCGAAATGCTTGCTAATAAAGAAGTATGCTCAGTTTCCTAAACATACTTTTTTATACTCATTATTTCTCGTGAAATTCGCCTTCAATTACGTCGTCATTATCTTTGTCTGTTTTTTCTGGCATTATTACTGCTGCAATAATATAAAGAAATACTCCTGGGAAGAATCCAGTTACCATCATCAATGCAGCACCAATAATTCTAACTAGAGCCTTATCTGCTCCAAAATATTCTGCAAAGCCACCTAATACACCAGTTAAAACTTTATCATTTGATTTAGTCAATTTTTTCATATTTATCTCCTCCTTAATTAATTTACAGTAATATCGCCATCATTACTTATGATATCTAATACATTATCTGAGTTAGAATTCTTCTCTAAAACATTGCCATTACTTGTTGTTTGTTCAAATAATCTTACGTCACCATCATTACTTTGAACTCGATAGCCATCAACTGTTACACGAGAAACTAGTATGTCTCCGTCAGTATCATCTATCTTGTATCCACCTTGAATTTGTGTATTACTCATCTTAATGTCACCATCATTATTACGTAAGTTACCACCTTGAATAGACAAATTATTGTAATCCACATCTCCGTCAGTAATATTCATTGCAACCTGCATCAATGATCCACCATCTAAACGTACATCTGTGTCATTTAAGTCTAACTTGCCATTACTTAATACTGTATTAGTCATACTAATATCTGAATCGCCTGCAGATAATTCTACATTTCCAAAATTAGCATCTCTTAAATCTAGTTTAGTATCATGAATAGATGCCTTAACTTGATCAGCTTCAATTCCTGTCATATTAACCTGTGATAATAAAGAATCAGATAATTTGAGATTTAGTTCATCTAATTTACTATCCTTTGGTAAAGTAATTATCATCTTATTTCGATCAGAATTTCGATAATAATCATCATACATGCTCATTCCATTAAATCTTATGCTATGACTACTTAAACGTCCTTTAATTTGGAGTTGATTGCCAGACTTTTTTACCGTTGGGGAGCTAGATTTTGCACCTTCGTACCTTACAGAATAGTTCTTTCCTTCTCTAAATTCCACATTAACATCTTTAACATCTATATCAAGTTTATTAATGTCTTTATAGGTATGAGCTTGAGTAACTTTAGTACTATCTGCAATAACAGGTTTTAAATCTTCAAAAACAATACTTTTATTTCCTTTAAGCCCAAAGCCAATTGCTAATAAAATAGCGCCAATAATGGAAATTATAAAACCACTTATTATTGTCTTTTTCATAGCTATCTAACCCCCTTTTTGTTGAAACGTCTGTAAATATATCGAATGAAGTTCGCTACCATTTTTACAACTGTTACTATTATCAAGTAAATTATTGGTAGAATAACCATTAATGCTCCAATACCAATAATTCCTATTCCAAGATAAAATAGTCCCACTCCTAATTTTGTAAACAATAGGAATATTCCTACATATAAGCTAGTTAGAGTTATAAAGATAGCTGCTCCAGCTAAAGCAATAATCGTTACTGCTACTGCAAAAGCTACACCAATTGCTGCTACTAAAACTCCTAGTAAGGCTACCCCTATAATTAAAGTTGCTGGTGTCGCAAGTAATGCCAAGATGATTAACCAAGCAGTCTTGATATTTGTCTTAGGTAAAATGCCACCACTTTCCTTACCATCATCCTTCAATGAATAATCTGCTAATATTCGTAGACTTAATTGTCTAGGTGTTCCAACTTTTTCTTCAATTTCTGCACGTGTTTGTACCCCTGCATCTTCTAAATATTCTGTGTAGAAATCCTCAATATCTTTGATCTCACTATCATCTAAACGTCTTAAATATTTTTTTAATTCTTGTAGATACTTTGTTATTTCTGAGTTCATTATTATTCCCCCTCCCTAGTTTTTTTCGAAAATTGAATCTAAACTAACTTTGTAGTCGCTCCACATTTTTTTAACTCTTCCTAAATGTTCTTCCCCACTATTTGTTATGCGATAATATCTACGATTTCTTCCTTGATATGATTGATCATATGTTTCTAATAAACCATTATTCTTTAACCTTCGTAATACTGGGTAGAGTGTTGATTCTGAAATTGAAATTGCTCTTTGCATATCCTGTGTCAATGAGTATCCATAATAATCTTGCTTATCTAAAAGCGCTAATACTAAACCATCTAGTAAATCAGAACTAACTTGAATTTTCATCATCATCCCTCACTTTCTTTTATATCTTATCTTCAACTATATTATATATCATATAATATTACATTATCAACCATAATATATCTTAAACTCAAAAATTTTTACACTAAAAAAATCTACCAGAAAATTTCTGATAGATTTATAAATATTATGAAATATTTTTTTGTATTTTAGGCCTCGACCCTATTAATTTAACATTCTTCTGAAACACAAGCTAAACGTACTCAAACTCCAGTTGTGGTCTTAATCTTATTGATTTAACATCCTTCTGAAACGAGCATTGAGACACCAACTGAACGCAGATGGAGCCTAACCTTATTAATTTAACATACTTCTGAAACGTATTGTCATAGGGCTTTTCGTGTGAACTTGGTCTTAACCTAATTGATTTAACATCCTTCTGAAACAGTTGAATTGACATAGGTGTAAGACAGCAAGGTCTTAACCTAATTGATTTAACATCCTTCTGAAACTTTGACGTGATCCATAAAATACATTAGATAGGTCTTAACCTAATTGATTTAACATCCTTCTGAAACTATAATAAGCAGCATTATAGATTTGCATACGGTCTTAACCTAATTGATTTAACATCCTTCTGAAACCGTTGCTTAGCGTACTTGTTCAAACGTGCTGGTCTTAACCTAATTGATTTAACATCCTTCTGAAACGCGTGAACGAACCAAAACCATGAAAAAGCAGGTCTTAACCTAATTGATTTAACATCCTTCTGAAACTATAATAAGCAGCATTATAGATTTGCATACGGTCTTAACCTAATTGATTTAACATCCTTCTGAAACCATGGCTTGATAGTCGTTTGCAACCACCTAGGTCTTAACCTAATTGATTTAACATCCTTCTGAAACAAATGGATTTACGAGGAAAGTAAATTAGTTGGTCTTAACCTAATTGATTTAACATCCTTCTGAAACCCGGCACGTCGCCAGAAATTCTTCGTACTTGGTCTTAACCTAATTGATTTAACATCCTTCTGAAACGTAGCCCACTTAACTGAAGGAATATGTCCAGGTCTTAACCTAATTGATTTAACATCCTTCTGAAACTAAAACAGACTTTGGTATTTATGATAACATGGTCTTAACCTAATTGATTTAACATCCTTCTGAAACCGTTACTTTATAATCAAAATTTAACGATTCGTTAGTACCAATCAATATAATCCTCATCAATGTAGTAATTATCACAGCTTTCAAAGAATCTCTGACCATTCTTTTCTGTGAATTCAATTATAAACATTGATGAGTTAGTCGCCTTAACAAGACCTACAAGTTCCTGAAACTCTTCTTTAGTGAGATAATGTGCGACATTGGTTAGACCTATAATTCTTTCTCTATTTAGTTCCACATGCAATTTAACATCTGAAGATATTCTATCATACGCATTTTTCCATAGCAATGCCTCTGTATGTACCTGACAATACTTAAATAGTCTTGTTAAATCATTGTCATAATCTACTTGTAATGGTATATCAATTTTATACAAAACCTCTCGAATACGATCATACAAACTATTTACTGATTTTAGTATTGCTTGTCTTTCATCATCTGTGATGTCTTCAATAATCTTCTTGATCAATACATTCATATACTTTTTACTAATTCGGTCTGTTAACATTACATCCCCATCCCAATCAATACTCGTACTTATATCTTTTCGATTATATTTATCATCACTTAATTGAATATTACTTCCATACCCATTTAAAAAAGTATCAATAAATTCTCTATAAACATCCACATTATTCGTTCCCAATACAGTGATTTTTCCAGCATTTATTTCAAGATTCTTATGCCCGGTATAATATAATTTCATAAAATAATTGTCCTTTCTGCGCTATTTCTAACTTCCTTTATCTTTTTACCTAATAAAAAATGCATATCATTATATTGTTTTTCAGTTAATATTAAAGATTGCACTACCCCTTTAGAAGGTAAGAAAGATTCTATGCGTTTTTCTGTAAATTCCGCTGATTTTTTGTTTACACAAACTCTTACATAAACAGAATATTGAATCATAATAAATCCTTCATTTATTAAATTCTTTCTAAACTTTCTATATTCCTTTCTTTCCTCACTTGTTTCTACTGGTAAATCAAACATTATCATTAATCGCATTATTCGGTACCTCATTCGTAAATTCTACCTCCATGTCAAATTCAACAGTTTCTTGATTTAAGTATTCAATTACATCTCTTACATACTTAGCAATTGCATTCTTTAACAGCATTTGTTTTTTATTGTATTTAATTTCTAAGTTCAATAAATCAACTAATCCATATTTAATGTCTGGTGTAAAATCTAGAAAATTCTTATCTGCCAACCAATAATCTACAACCGGTCTAAACGGTTCCATTAAATCTGATCCAAAGTTAAACATATTTTCTTGACTTTGATGATGAATTCCTAAATATGTTACATAACCTGCAGAAACAATTTCTTTATTTACAGCTGATAATAAAATTGAATATCCATAATTTAGTGCCGCATTCATAGGTGTAAAATCTTTTCTACTGTATTTATTGCCAAATAGCTTTTCAAAATACTTTCTTGCCACTACGGCTTCACGATTGGTCATATCATTTATTTCCAACTTATCTAATTCATTTTTCAAATCTTGACAATCTATTTGATAATTTTTAAGAACCTTTATTTGATTAATAATTTTACTTCTAACAATTTTTGTCCACAAAATTTCCTTTACATGGTCATTCCATTCGTATTGCTGTAAATATGTACCTAACGATCTATTATTAGGATAATAATTTACTGTTTCAGTCACAGGTTCATTTTTATTATCTGTAAAAATCACTTTAATCCCAGATTCTGCCAACTTACCTACTAATGCACTAGTAATAACTGCTTGAGTAGTTGAGATAAGTAATATATCCATATCTACTAGCGGTATTTGATTAATCCCATCTTTATTTTGTACTATCATCGCATTATTAGAATATGATAACTTAGAATGCTGGGTTATAATCACATTTCTAAATCCCATAAATCTTCACTTGCCTTTCTACTATCAATTGTTCTATAATATATCCGTAGGTTTTGACCTCATTGATTTAACATTCTGAGTTGAAATCAAACAAAGCTTTTATAGCTGAGTTTTTCTTTTTGATCCGTATACATATGGACTATACATAAAAAGGAGTCAAATGACTCCTTTTTATTTTTTATTCTTAAAAATTAACTATCCTAAATCTTTCACTCTAACAGCTCTTGAAAAAATTCCTGTTGGTGATTGATATATTAATTTAGCATCTGGCGATAACTTTATACCACCATTCACTTGTAACTTACCCAGATCTTTAAATCCTAAAACGCTTAAGTCTACTCTCGCAGCATTAGCATGTAATCCGATTAAGATCCTATTCAATACTTCAAATTTTCCGATTTTCTTTATCTTATTATTTTCATATATATTGTAGATAGGAAGTTCTTTAAATATTTCTAATCCATCATTTAATTTTTGTCTAAATTTAGAGATATCATATAACTCAAAATATTTATTCACAACTAATAATATTTCTTCATATACTGCTATTAACTCTTCATCCTTTACTTCCCTACTTTTGGTTTTCCCTACAGCCAAAATCTCCAGAGCTTGTTTGGATAAATGCAGTTGCATTGCATTATGCTTATATATGACACTTCCCAAAGTATATTTTTGATTTCCATCTATGACTAGCTGACCATAATAAATTTTATCTAATATAATCTTAAAATTTTGTTCTGTTTTAGATAAACTAGTTCTTGCAATTGTTTCTAGTAACAATTGTTTCTCACTCATAGTATTTAATCTATCTAATTCATCGGATAATAATCTTGGTATACCTACGATTTTATAAATAGTCTCTTTCTTCTTTTTAATTTTAACTAACATCATATAACTATTACGTTTTTCCTTATAACCACCGTAAATATTAATTGGTTTATTCTGCTTTATAGGAATTAAATTCATCCCGCCAGCCTTATACTTAGTTTCCTTGTAGAACGCACCACTTTCAGTAGTTACTTCTTTTGAAACCAACATATATTTGTAATTATAAATTTTCTGTATATAGTCTTTCATCTTTGGAACATTTAAAATAAATTCATTATTTACATTATCGTAGACATCTTCTGCTTTTTTATCTTCTAATTTCCATATAAAGTTAAACTTATCCATATGTTTCAAGTAATTACTATCTAACTTCTTAAAATCATCATATACAAAATAACTGCGTAATTTAGGATATGTTTTATACAGATATTGTCCAATAAAGATTGTTAAATACCCATCTATAGCATGATGATAATCGTTAACTTCTCGATTTTTTATCAACTCATATTCTTTTCTTAAATCACTATTCAATCTTGCCCTTACTTCAATAATCTTTGTATTACTATATTTATCTTGCAATATATTAGCAGCCATTTTTACTACTTGACTTGTTTCTACTAATTGACGCTTAATGAAACTTTGCTTAGTATATTTATCTATACTGTCTGTTCTAGTTAATAAATTTTTGTATTTTTTTTCAGTTATTAAACCTTGTTTACGTAGTTTACGCCAAAAATCACCCATCTTTACTGCATATAAATCTGCGGCTGTCCTATCTGCCTTTTCATTATTATTTATTTCCTTACGAGTTAATACCCTGTTATTAAGTGAATTATCTTTTATAAAGGATCGTGGAAAAATATGATCAATATCATAGTATTGATGTAATTCATCAATATTTATTTTCTCACCAGTATACATATCCCTACCTAATTGCATAAAGTATAGATAATATATATCTCTCATATTATTGGCTTTACTATCTAATTTTGATTGTAATTTTCCTAATTCATATTCAGAGATTAGTTCATCTGTAATTTTCTCATAAGTTTCAGATATTTTCTTATAACGAGTATTCGTTAATTTACTCTTCCCTTTTCTTCTAGTAAATTCAATAGCTATAGATGTTGGCTTACACTTCATTGCTTTTTCAATATCTTCGACAACTTTCATTACTTGTCTAATGGCTTTTTTGTTTTGTGGAGATGTATATGCCTCATCTAATATATCTTCTAAGTTAGATTTATCCGCATACTCACCATTAATTTCAGCTAATTTTGCTTGAATACTTTCATCACTTATAATTTGTATAAAATTATTAGATGTATTCCATAATGCATCAATAATTCTTTCACCATTCTCATTAGTAATCTGTGTTAGTAATTTCTTTGATAATCTTCCCCATCCTTTAAAATGAATATTTGATAATTTTTCAATCTGCTCATCAGTCAACCATGATATTTCACTTAATTTTTCTTTGTAAATATTACCATCTTCAAAAATAGTTGAATATTCAATAATTTTTTCTAAATCTTTGTTTTTATTGCAATCATCTACTGCATTTCCTAATATTGCTTTTAAATCAATATAACTTGACAATGAAGAATTAAACTTCTCATTATCTGATAATCCAGTAATACTTCCTGCATCACAATTTAGGGAAGTTGCTAGATTATCTTTTGTTACATTCTTTCTAGTTGTGAACAAATCTAAATATACATGCTGTTTCTGTTCAACATCTAACTTCTTTTTATTTACTTTGATATTGTTCAATTCATTAAGTACTTTAAATTTCTCGTATAGCAAACTAGAAGCAGGCAATACATCTTCACCAATTATATATGTATCTTTGGAAGTCATGCGTTTAATAAAACGATTAGCTGATTCTGTTCTATCAACTAAATTTTCGAAATTCCATGGAGTTATTGTTCCTTTTGCTTTTCGAACCATCCATGCAAATTTTGTTTCTTTTTCGTTTTTATTAGATTCTGTCTTGTCTACCAGTGGTCCAACATAGTATGGCACCCTAAAAGTAACTAGTTCATCTAATTTATATTTAGCAAATTTCCTATTCTTTTCTACAGGATTTTCTTCTGCTAACCATGGATAATACTTAGCCTGATTTTCAATAATTCTATCTAACTCTATTTGATGTAACTGATGAGGAATCACACCATTTTCACCAGTTCTTTGCTTAGGCATAAAATTACCCTCATCAATTAAGCCTATAATTTTTTTAGCCGTATCTGAATTATTGTCTTTAATAGTCTTCTTTATAGTTTTATAGAAATTTTCCTGTGCGTTAGCAGCTTTAGCTTTTTCATTATTAATATAGTCACTGTAAGCATTCTTTAAGATCTTTCTATCTTTTGCATTTAGAGTATTGATAAATTCCTTGTACATTTTTAAGTGAGCTTTGTGCATCTCGTACTTTTCTATCATAGATTCGGATAATGTATATCCAGTCGGAACAATCATATTTAGTTTAAACTTAAAGTAGATCTCTCTAGTCTTAGTTAGTAAATCCATTTGGTTATCATCTAGGGAATGTGATAATTCATTAAAAATGTCATCAATATTTTCATCATTAAATGTTAATTTATTCTTTTCATCACTTTCTATCAACAATAAATCTTCAATATTAAATTTATATCCCAAAATAGCCTTAGAAAATGCAGTAACTATATTCTTTTTCTTCTTATCTTCTACTAATAGTTTCCCTACACTCTTTTGTTTATCAAGATTTCTAGTTTCTTCATCTAAGATTATTTTTTCTACATCTTCAAACTTTCCGCTGTTAAGAATAGCAACACTTTCATCACCAATAATATCCTTATATAAACTGTTAACCTCTTCTAGAAGAAATCCAATTGATGCTCCACTATTTTTATAGTTTTTTGCAGGAACTTTTTCTAAAAAATTGCCACGATACTTGACAATATGGTGAATTGCTAAATAGATTTCTCTTAAATCAAACTTCTTATCTTTTTCCATTAAATCTCTTCGCAAATGATAAATTGTTGGATACTTATCATAGAAGTTTGAGTCAGATATATCTGGGAATAATAATGAACCTAAATATTTCTTATTGCTGTCTTTTGGGGAAAGATTTGATTCTTTTAATCTGGCAAAAAAATATTCATCTACCTCTGCCATGTACGGATCAAAAATTTCTTCCAATAATTTCAAACGCCATTTTCTTCTGTTAAGTCGTCTTCTTTGAGTTCTAAAGCTTCGACGTTCTGCGGCGGTATCTCCTTCTTTAAATAAACGAACCCCTATTAAATTCTTTCCTTTCTTTCTCTTAATTTTGAAATCATCGCCTATTACTGCCCATCCTATAGACGAAGTCCCTATATCTAGGCCAATGTGATATTTTTCCATATCCTCCATGCCTCCCTCTGAAAAATTACACTACAATTATACAATAGTTTTTATCAAATTTTTCAAATATATAATAAATAATTTTAGACATGGATTTACTCTGATTGAAATGACATGTTCTAAATTTTTTGTGATATAATATTATTGAAAGCCCAAGTTTAGCAAACTCTAAGTGTAGGAGTTAAACTAACAGAGTCCTAATTATTGTAATTTAGGGCTTGTTTTTTATATCTAAAATCAAAAAAAGCCTATTTTTTAACGATAGCCAAGCTATGAACTATCCTATTGTTAAAAATAGGCTGTTTTTTAATAATAGGTTTAGCATTTTCAAAATGCAAAACCCAAAAATAGAAAAGCCTGCCAATTAAGGCAGACTCATTCTAAGATATAGACAACTGTATTATAGCATATATTATGTGTTACAATGTCATTGGTACATTAATGGTTAATTTATAAACTCCACATTTCTGAGTGGAGTTTGTTTTTTGTTTCCAATTATTTTTTTATATTTAGATATTCACAAATCGCTTCTTCGACTAAAGTATTTAGTCTTACGTTTCTTTCCACCGCTGCATTCCTAGCGTCTTGAGCAACTTTGGTATCAATCCACACTGAAACTTTTTCAGAACCATTATTTTCGAAAAGTTGATTATATATATCTTGATCTAACTTTTCTTTGACAATTTTTTTAGCTTTGTCAAAACTCAAAGGCACTATTTTTTTATCAACAAAATACAGAAAAAATTCTCCTGTACGTTTGCTATACAACTTTTGTTGTTCGCCAACAACTCCAATGAGTTTGGCAGTATCAGTATTGTACTTTCTGCCTTTTATTAATTTCATCATCTTTTTCATTCTCCTTTAATAGTTAGAGTGGTCTGCTACTCTAACTTGTCTTTTGTAGTAATCGCACTTCCAGAAGCTGAAAGTATCATCGCCTTGATGTTTCTTACGAATTGCTTGTAGTTCTCTAGCTTCTTTCTCAACTTCAATAGGAACTTGGTAATAGTATGTTGAAGGAGCATTAAACACGTCATCATTGTCATACCAATTTGAATGACTAGTTTTGACTTTGATAGTAACCCAACCTGGTGTTTTGCTATCGTCAAAATCGCCTTCTTCAACATAATCGTATTCTAAGAATAGATCGCTCATCTTGTCTTTGAAAGCTTCATCGACTACCTTAGCTAACTCAATAGCTCTAGGCAAATCGATTTTTGTTTGAGCCTTTAAGGCTAAACGTTCTTGAAGCTTTCTTTCAGCTTCTTCGTTTACTTCTTCGTATCTGCTACGTTGTGGTTTACTTACCTTACCTTTATTAGTGAAAGTAGTAAACTCTTCAGTTCTATCAATTGTATCGACTAACCAAGCCTTTTCGCCTGGTCCTTCAACCTTTTTATAGTCGAAAAATATTTTTCTATTATCTTTTCTGATATAGTATTGGACTGTTATTTTTTCGTTTATCATTTATAATTTCTCCTTTTTTATTAAAATCCCTTAATTACAGACTTTGGAGCCCACATTTTTATGTTTCCGAAATCTGTTTCGAAAACAATTAAGGCTGCTTTTTCAGTTTCACGTTCTGCATACATGTTGTATGCTAATTGAGCTCCCCACAATTCTGTTTGGTCTAGGTTGTTATCCATTAACCAAACTGGGATACCTTTGCTACCCAACCAGAAAAATTCTGGACCATTATATTCTCTCTTTTTATGTGTCAATTCATATACAGCACCTTTGAATGCACTGTCTGACATTCTTTTTCTGCCTGCTTTAACCATAGCCCAAATTTTCCTTAAAGCTAATTTTAAAGCTACCATATAATTTCCTACTTCTTTAACAATTTTCTTTGCAATTTTATGTGCTTGTTTCATGATTTGCTTCTTACTCATTTTACGTTCCTCCAATTTTTAACTTCTTTAACTCTTTACATCTATTATAATACACTACTTTGGATACAAAGTAAATAGAAAATGCAAAAAAAATATACAAAAAAAGACCCTGCCGTTATAGCAGAGTCTCTCGATTTAACATTCTACTGAAACTAATCCTCCTGTGATCTTCCGACCTCAAGATTTAAATTCCATATACACATAATACCATTAACTACTAATTTTGCATATACTCTTTTTTAATTTTTTTGTTTCAAAAGTCTATTATATAATTGCCTGATTGTCATTTCTTCATGTTTAGTAAACTTAATTGTTTCAAGCTCCTTCTTATGTATCTCAAGCTCTTCTTTATAAATATCTATATCACTGTCATGCACTGGCTCTCCCCAAATGTAATCAGTTATATAATACTTATCTGGATCTTCTGGAAAAATTGAGTAGATAGCAATAACTTGCAAATCACTACCGAATTCATCTAAATCTTGCTTTACTTCAGCTAACAATTCGTATTCATAGCTTTTATAGCCCATGTATATCACGCTCCATCTCGTCATGTACCATTTTACATTAATTTTTTAGATGAAAAAAGTGCAAAAAAATAGCCCACCAATAAAGGTGAGCTTGTAAATATGTTAAAAAATTAAAAATTGAAGGAACGATCCATCAATAATCAAATTATACTATATATTCAATTTTTGTCCAGGATAAATCCAGTTAATATTACTGATACCGTTGTTACGTGCTAGTGTGTACACATTCACGCCATAACGGTATGCAATACCAGATAGAGTATCGCCATAACGTACTGTATATGTTCGTTGATTAGATACGCTACCTGTTACTTTCAAACGTTGTCCAGGATAAATCCAGTTAGGATTGCTTAAACCATTCAACGCTTGTAAGCTTTGCCAGCTTGTTCCATATCTATAAGCAATCCCACCTAAAGTATCACCATATCTAACAGTATAGTAACTTAAGTTGTTAGATTGAACTGGAGCTGTTGTTTGAAGAATTTCAACATCAGATTTATTAATCCAAGACATAACACCGTCTAATAATACCTTATTGCCAGATACTTGGATAACCTTATATGAATTACCCTTGATGAAACTTGGAATATATTGACCTGTAGCCCAACGACTAGCAGAATAATTTACTTTAACTGTGTATCCTACTGTAATATCATGTTTAGGTGTATTATCAGCCTTAATACCCGCATCTACTGCAGGAGTATATGATTTAGGCTTCTCTGGATTACCATCCTTATAACCATTATCAGTAATACCAGTCAAATCAATATCCCCATCTAATCCACCAGCTACATAAGTTGAAGTGAATTGAAAAATGCCAATGTTGTTAAAACTTGGGAAATAATTGTAGTTTGGCTCAGGAGTTACAGCGTAATTCGGATACTCAGCTAACCATAGTTGACACAAGGTAGATAGATAACTCAAATCAGTATTATTAACTAAGTAATTCTTGTATCCATAAATCATAGGCGTATATCCAGCGTCTTTAATTCGTTGAATAGCATGAGCTATTGCTTGTGTATTCTGATAACCAGATTCAACGTCTAAAGCTACAATTGAACCTTTTGGAGTTTGGATTTTTGGCAAGAAATAATTCAATACATAATCTGCTTGACTGTTTGAAGTTACATTTTGCCACCAGATATAAGTGTGTGCTCTCTTGCCTTGAGCAATCGTACTAGATACCTGTGTTGGATAAGTCCATTGGTCGTATAGATTCCAACCGGTAGTAGTACCACCGATTTGAGATATCATAAATTTATCTCTGGTGTAACCCCATTTACCGCTTGCTCCTTGGAAAACAGCTGCATCAACGCCATGGTCTCCTCTAGCTGCTTGAACACTTGGAGTGTTTAACTGCACAGAAAAAAGCAACGCTGCACACGTTGCTAAAGTAATTAATATTTTCTTTTTCTTCACGATACTACCTCCTATTTTACATTACCATCCTTATCAATCGTTTCTGCTAAAGATTTAGGAGTATCATTACTTATTTTCGCAAGTTTTAAAGCTTTATTTGCTGTTTGTTCAATCGTATTGACTGTATCAACATCAACTGTTGTTCCGTCAACTAAACCTAAAATACCGCCAATAGTTAAAACTGTATTTACAAGGTTCATGATTTGTCCCGTATCTCCTGTAAATTTAAGCCCAAAAATTGCACATAATTGCTGAAGCAATACTAGTAACAATACTACTAATGATGTTACTGTCTTACGATTTAGCTTACCGTCTTTATCGAATAATACTTTTTTCATTTTCTCTCCTCCAACCGTTTGATTTTTTCTTCATGAAGTATGATAGCTTTATCGTGTTGCTCTACTTCCTGCTCTAGTCTTTGTAATTTTTCATGTTCTTCTTCAAAATTTTTATTAAGTCGTTTGATTGTATTGGTTAATTCTTGAGATTGCTGCCGCAACGGATATGTACCAGCAGTGATTGCATTATTTAATACTTTGGCACCATGCCTAATTAACCAATATGTCCCACTAAAAAGGACGGAAATAACCGCCAGAATTGACGCTATCTCCGCCCACGAATATCCTAATAATGAATGCACATAACTTCACCTGCTTTCGCTGTACTATTCCTACCCACCCACCCTTTCATTATCTTAAGCTGTTGGAGTTACTGTTGGTACGTCATAATCAATACCTGTAATTTCCTTAAATTGTTCCTTGCCAAAATAATGAACTTGAACAGCTAAACGACAATCATCAACTGTAAATAAACCTAGTGAATAGTATTCCTTAAACATTGTATACATTACTTCATTCATTCTAATGTCCTCCCTTATTTAGATCCATTAATTGCTTTGTCAAATTTGTATTAATCTTTTGTTGTTGCGCATTTGCTGCTTGTAGTTCCATAACTTGCTTAGTCAAAGCTGCCAATGTTTGTTGATCTTGTGTTGGCTCTGGTTTAACCTCTGGAACAGTATACTTCTTCTTCCATTCTTCCTCCGTCAAACTATTCCAACTGTTAGTTGTTTCGTTCCAAGTTGGATCATACAAGCCAACACCATTACTATCTACCGGTCTTACTGTTGTAGCGTTAGATGGAACTTCTGCAGCATCATCAATCACATCATAACTGATGAATTTCTTGTTTTCGCCATAAAAATATACTTGCTTCATTTGTTTGCTACCTCCTATTTAAGTGCCACTGTTTGTTGGATATAAATCCCACCATCATCGTTCGCTGTAAATGTACACTTGCCAGTATTACCATCAACTCGCATTGTTCCATATCCGCCATTGTCTGCTCTGCCAATGAAATCGAAAGTTAGCATGCGGGTAGTAATCGATGTAGGTAAATAAGCAACTCGCTCAGGGTGTGTTTTAATACCTGTAGGCCAAAATGTGATTGCCACAAATTGATTATCATTTCTGACTTTATAAGTAAATGCGCCTTCAGTACCAGGGCCGGGTGTTGCATTTTGTGTAGGTCCCCATTGTGCTCCGTCGTTAATTTTGTCAAAATTTTCTTTAATTTTCTCTGGACCGTTTGCCATTTCAGAAAAAATAGGTTCAAAATTTATTGCCATGTTTGTTCCTTCTTTCTTTATTTTCTAAAATAAATAGCCCTGTAGCCATTAAAGGCTGCAAAGCTACCATCTTGTAAATTATTCATTTGTATGTTGTCTGAAAATTCGTTACTGCTATCTAATAATTCAACTGTACTCTTACCACTAGCTGCACTAATGACTTTAGCTTGGATATTGCGTTTATTTCCGCTCTAACCTCTCTGTTGTATCATTTACGTAAACTGCTCTTAAATCACTTGGAGCTGTTGGATAATTGAAATAGCCTGTACTATAAATGACTACTGCCTTTACCATCTCCAGCTTTAGCAGCACTATCATCAACATTACCCAGACTAATCTTAATTGTTTTATTGCCACTCCCTAAATACCAATCTCCATATTTGTAATATGGTTTAGCATCCATGTAGAAATTACGTGGTATACGGACAATGATTGAATTATTATCCGTATATTCTGCCTCACAAGGAACTAACTTGGTTAACGTTTCACCAAATGACCCAGCACCTAAACCGCCGATTTCAGTACCAATCGCATTTTCATAGTAGAAAACTGTTGGTTTAGGATAGTCTTTTTGATTGTGTACGATTGTGATTTTGTATCCGTAAAGTAATTCCTCCAGGCTGTCAGCTGTTACCATTTTTATCAAAATTGATTTCTTAAATTCTTCTGCCTCACCTTGAGTGAAAAGCCCATCTTGTTTAATCTTATCTTCTAAAGCCCCTAATGCTGTTTTAGCACTATTCAACTCACTCAAAGTAGCTGTATTAGTTTGATTTAAGGTAGTCATCAAGTTAGTAATTTCCGCAACCTTATCATCAACAATCTTCTTCAATTCAGCTACATTTTTAGTTTCAGTTTCCTTGATTGTGTTAAACAAGTCATCTAACGGGCTGATATAATCTCTAGGAACTAAGCCAGTAACAACCATATCAGCCAGTACTTCAAACTTAAATTCAAGTGTGGCAATATTACGATAATCTTTCATCACCCGGAAAAATGCTTGTTTATACTGCCCGGCTACGCTAAAAGATTGTGCTGGCATATCAAAACGGAACTTACCAGTTGTTGGATCTTCATAAAATACAGCATGAGAGTTATCCAAAATCTTGTGTTCGTTGTCTGGCAAAATACCTTCAAATAGGACATTAGCTCCTGTTAAATCATAGGCAGAACCGTCTTCGTTGGTAATCTCAACAAAAACTTGTCTCAAACTGTCCTCATACTGACGTGCTTGCACCCAGTTAGATTTATCATAGTCAGGCGTAAAAGTATTACCACCCTTAGCCTCTAAAACAGTCAAAGGTCTGTAATCTTTACCAATCACATATTTCAATATTTGAGCCATTAGATTACTCCTTTCTCAATTAAAATTTTCGTCACTATATTCTCAATCGTTTCTTCATCAGTACCTAAAGTTACACGCTTTAGCCTTGCCTTCCAATCTTCATTTAAAGCGTCTATTTTATCATTAATATCATGCAAATTAGCTTTGCTATCTAATTCACTCTTAATCTCATCAGTATTGCTATTAACAGTACGCTGAATTTGATTAAAATTAGCAACTGCTGCGTTATACTGAACTCTATCAGTCAAACCAATATCATCAAGGTTCAGATGTTCCATCACTACCACCTTCTTCTTTTCCAGTTTTTTCAATGCTATCCAATCTTGTATTTATATCTTTAAATTGCTTTAAAATTTCTTTGTTCCTAGTTTCTTTTGAATGTGGATCGTATAGTTATCAAAATAGAATTCATGTATATCACCGCTCCAACTAAGCACTAAATATCAACTCCTTAAATCTCTCACTTGGTTCTGCACTCATATCTACATTTCCAGTAATACCATTTACGCTACCCTTGCTTGTATATTGATGTAAGTCATATGGATGTGTAGGTTTCAAACTATTAGCCAATATTCCATCATTTTGTCCGTAACTTGGTATCCAGATTGCTCCAGGACGGGCTACATTCAGATTGAATTTATCGTATAAGTGATTAGCAATATACAGAACTATCTTATTATCTGGAACACCTAAAGTATTGAGTTGCGACATATAAGCCTCTACTCCAGCTCTCATTTGGGTAATATCTCCACTCATCTCAATGCTCTCAACATCAATTGCGTAAAAAATAGGCTGTTGCTTACCTGCAACAACCTTTTGAGTTCGATTATAGAAATCTCTTGCTTCTTGTTGAGCGTCTGATGTAGATGTAGCAGCAAAATATGCATACACCGCATACTTTCCACCAGCTGAAATACATTTCTGTAAGTTCTCCATGTACTTTAAATCTTGGTGAGCAGAACCATGTTGAACTCGGATAATACTCAAAGTAACATCATCAGCTATCACACTAGGCCAATCAATCACACCTTGCCATTCAGACACATCAATAATCTTACCAATGTGTTGTGGTTTAGGTGTATCTGGATTTGTCTTATCATCAAAAAGTACATTCTCAATTACTATAATTCTGCTATTCAATCTCTGCAAAGCTTGTGTTAATTTTTCTATCCATTCCCAAATATTCATAACCTAACCTCCAACAAAATCATTTAGCCATGTTTGTAACTGTTGATTTCCACCGTATTCATTAAAACTAGAATTACCAGAATTAATAACATTATTTGTAGCAACTTTAAGATTATTCATAGCTTTACGAAATTGTCTTTGTCTTGAGTTTTGATAATCCAGAATATTTTGAACATTAGAATTCAATGTAATTGATGTTGGATTATCAACTGTATATGAATATGGATACCAAGTAAAACCAGTTAAGGTAAAATTTGTTGATATGTTTTGTGATTTAACCATGACATGAACTACATCTCCAGCTATCGGTCTGATGTCAGTAGTTGTTGTCACATCAATAGATAATGACGGTTCTGGTTGTAGCTTAGTTTTAACATACTCAATCATTGCGTTTTTGTCCTTAAATCTGCCATCCTCAATTGGTTCCGCTGGATGCTCACCATACTTCTTGATAGACTCTTCATCACGATACATAAACGGTGCAAAATAATAGTATTCTTGCGTATTTGAGTTTGAATTAGTTTCTGATGATGTTTCAGTGTCAGTATCACTAGGACCATTCTTAATTAATTCTAGTGGATCTAACCAAGTTCCATCATTAGTAAATGACTTGCCAACAGCAACGTTGAAATCTGCCTTAGTTACTCCAACATGTAAATGATTTGTATCACGATAGCCAATAACATCACCAACTTTAACTGTATCTCCCACATTAACTATGATATTGCTAGCACTTGAAAATGCTTCTTGGTAAACAACATTGTACCCTCCGCCAGAAATAACAACATAATTTCCAAGCCCACCCATATAGGACTTGATTGTAACGTTTCCACCATGAATAGCATGAACATCGCGCCCCGGATGATCTACAGAGCCAAAATCTAATCCATCATGAAAACCGTTTTGACGATATCCGCCATCATAACCAAACCTTTGAACTTGCATGAAATTACCTTCCCCTACATCCGGAAAAGGCCAACCCCAACCACCACTCGTTGTAGTAGTCGTTGTAGTAGTAGTAGTCGTTTCTGTAGTGGTTTCAACAGAATATTTACCACCTATGCAATAAACCATATTTGTTAATGATGTTGAATCAGTACTAAATTTAATCTCATTTGCATTATTCAAGTAATCTATTCTATTACCACGATTTAGGTTAAATTTATCCGCTGAATACACTCTAATTTTTCGATTATCTGGATATATAATTGCATTATTCCAAGTATCAGAAATCTT
>OGJV01000185.1_pt1 | contig 39422 bp, 45 predicted proteins | sample 1572271 | NCBI WGS metagenome assembly OGJV01 (sample SAMEA2582107, study PRJEB24529) | metagenome | biome: Human gut stool | place: China | collected 2011
CTTCTGCCGACAATACTTGGCTGGAGACGGCCCGGAAAGATAGGTAGCGCCAACATGGAGAGAAGCCACTCAAGAGAGTGGCTTCTTTTTTTGCTTTGATGGAAGAACGGCTATCGTATAGTGCAGGCTATTCTTTTTGATTGGATAAGGTAAAGTGGTTCACATATCTCATTACGATCCGGTGAATTGAATTCAGCAGGATAGTTGGAAGTACACTACAAACAGATCGGATATCCGAATCAAGAATTTCTGAGTTTATTCAACAGGATATTCTATGAAAATTCTCGTATTTTATGTTGACAAACAGTACTTCAATATGGTAATATTATTCTTGCGTTTGAGAGTTAGACGTGAACTCATTATCCGGAGAGATGGCCGAGCGGTTGAAGGCACCGGTCTTGAAAACCGGCGATGTGAAAGCATCCGTGGGTTCGAATCCCACTCTCTCCGCCAACTGAATTTTTCCATCGACCTGCGGAAGTACCCAAGTGGCCGAAGGGGCTCCCCTGCTAAGGGAGTAGGGCGTGTAAAAAGCGCCGCGGAGGTTCAAATCCTCTCTTCCGCGCCAAGCAAAGCAAGAGAAAACATTGCGTTTTCCCTTGCTTTTCTTTTATATCGTCTTGTTTTGCTAAGAAAAGTTCAATTCTTGCATTTCAGAAAATGCCTTTACCCCTAAGTTTACCCCAATTGGATTTTTTACCCCTAAAAACTGCGGAAAGAAGCTCCACCGGCTGGCTGACTGGTGGAGCTTTCTTTTATGCCTTTTTCAGCTTTTCATAATATGACTGCGTTCTTGCTGCGGTGTCCTTCATCATCTGTTCTGATGTGTGGGCGTAGACGTTCAATGTGAAACTTGCGGTAGCGTGTCCCATGAAGTCCTGCACGCTTTTAATGTCCGCGCCGCTGGCGATCATCACCGTGGCTGCGGTGTGGCGCAGATCATGCACACGCGCGTCAGGGCGTCCGATACTGGCAGCGATCTTCTTAAAGTACTTGTAAAATGTATGAATGGCGAGATGCGTTCCGAGTTCATCCGTAAAAACGAGATTGTCGTCGTTGCTCCATAGCTTACCGCCTTTGAGCTTGTTTTGCGCCTGCCGACGCTTTTCATCCCGGAGATATTCAAAGCAGAGCGGGGGCGGCTCGATCGTGCGCGGCTTGCCGCTCTTGGTGGTGCCGGCAATGTAGTAAGCGCCGTTCTTTTTCTTCTCACGCTGTAGCTGCTGACTGACGGTGATACGCCCTTTTTCAAAGTCGACCTGTGACCACGGGAGACCGAGCAATTCTCCCTCACGAAGACCGGCAAGTAGACAGACGGCAAGCGCGTTTCGATAAGGACTGTCCTCGATTGCTTCAAGGAACTTCGGAATGTCCTCATCACGCAGCGGCGCTATTTCGCGCTGTACCACCTTCGGCTGCTCTGCGGCGTCACAGGGGTTACTTACAATGATCCCCTGTTTCAATGCAACAGAGAGGGCTTTATGCAGTACGGCAGCGCAGTTCTTGACGGTCTTTCCGCTCAGCCCCTTCTTGGTCATGGCGTTATAAACCTTCTGGACGTGCGCGCCGCGCAGAGCTTGCAGCTGGATGGCGCCGATCTGTGGCTTGATGTAATTCTTGATACAGGACTGATAGTGAAGGTATGTTGTCGGCTTGATCTTATTGGCGGCAAAGGTATCGAGCCATTCATCAAGCCATTGTGCGACTGTCGTCTTTTGTGGTGTCAGATATGTACCACGGTCAATTTCACGGAGAATGGCCGTCATCTGCTTACGAACGGCGGCTTGCGTGTCTCCGTAAATGCTGCGGCGGATCGGCTTTCCTGTGCCCGGGTCATTGCCGACGGTCACGCGCGCTTCCCATCGACCGTCAGGCCGCTGCCGGATGCTGCCCGCGCCCTGTGCAGCGCGGCTGTTTTTCTTTCTCGGCATCTCTTATTCTCCTTACGATAACGATTCCACTTAAGACCAACCAATTCTTTTCATAATCTCCTCAAAGTCATCTTTTGCTTTTTGAAAATAGAACTGAATCAAACTACTATAACCAAGATTTTCCCTCATTTTGAGGTAAAGCTCTATAACATCCGATGCATTCTCATTCGAAAAATTCTCAATCATATCCTCCCTGTTTTTCTCTCGTATAGAGTTGAGCTTTTCCCATTCTGAATGATCCGCTTTTTTTGCCGCTCTGCGCAGATATACATAACTTCTAAAATTCCACAGAAATTTATCCATTCGAATGTTTTCTATTATCTCGCTAAGCAGCTCTACATTTCCATTATTCATTTCTTTAAGCGAACTTACAGCTTTATCTGATAAGCCCGTCGTTCGTACTGCATTTTGGATGTCTTTGTCAGTAGAACGACTATCAGACAATCCGACTAACCAATCTGCGGAAACATTACATCTATTCGCAATAGTCTTGATTCCAAGCGCATCTGGAATTCTTTTTCCAGCAGCGTAAAAGCCGACAGTCGCTCTTGACATTCCCAGTTTATCAGCAAATTCTTGTAATGTCATATCACCCATTAACTCAAGAAACGCCTCCCGAAACTCGGGGCACCGCGGCGTTTCTTCTTTTTTCGCTCTATTCATTTCCATTTTCCTTTCAAGTTTTCTCTAATTGTTTACATTCGCAGATATATTTCTCTGATTATTGCATTTCTCGTTTTGTTTGTTATAATCTTATTATAGCTAACAAGTCGAGAATGTCAAGAGAAAGGAGAACGCAAACAAGACATGAATGAAAAGGAACTGCGCGAAGCAGCCGCAAGCGCACGCCGAGAGTATCAGCGCGCATGGCGCAGAAAAAACAAAGAAAAAGTAGCTGCAAATAACCGCCGATACTGGGAGCGAAAAGCACTTTTGCAAAAAGCAGTAGAGCATCGGGAGGAGGACTAACATGGATAAAATAACATTGTCAGTCACAGAAACCGCCGCTGCGCTCGGCGTGAGCCGCCCGACAGTCTATCAGCTCATCAAAAGATCCGACTTTCCTGTGCTGCGAGTTGGCGGGCGTACATTGATCTCTGCTGATGGTCTGCGTTCGTGGGTAGAAGCACAGGCCGAAAGAGGTGACACAGATGCGCGTGTTTGACCTTCTCCCCATCGGAGTGGCGCGCGCAATCAGCCGCCGACGAGCTGCGGCGCTATGTGCGGTCTATGCAGTCACGTTGCAAAGAGATTTTAGCCGTAATCCATACGGCCGAGGAGGCAATCGAAGCGGGACGGGAGATCGGCGGGTGATGGGGTGTGCGAGAGCGTAAAAAGCAGCGGCCGGGGGTAATGATTTACTTTGAGATCATCCCCGCCATTGCAGAAATGACAGATCAGCAGGTCGGGCAATTTTTACGGGCTGCTCTATTATATGCGAGGGATGGCACAAAGCCGGAGTTTGAAGATTCCGCGCTCCGCATGGTGTGGCCGATGGTGCAAGCCCGTCTCGATGCAGACGGAGAACGATACGCCGCTGTGAGTGCCGCAAACTCAGCAAAGCGGCGGTATGCCGGATATGCAGCGAAGTGCCGCGAAGGTGGCAGAGATCCCTTGTCCTTTGCGGAGTGGTGTGAATCACAGAATGACAACAGCGGTTGACACCTGTTGACCGCTGTGACCAACTACAACGCCAACTCCAACTACAACACAACTGCAACGGCAACTACAACAAAACGTGCGAAAAAAGACGCAGAGGGAGGCGGGACATTGTCAACAGATCAGGTAAAAGAGTGGCTATCCCGCTACGCCGTCGCTGCGCGGGAGGTTGCCTTGCTCAGAGCACGAGCGGATGCAATCCGTGATCGGGCAACTTCCCCCGCCTCCCCCACGCTGGACGGAATGCCGCGCAGTCCGGGCTTTGAGGGTGACAGGCTCGGCGAGGTTATCGGCATAGCCGATGTCATTGAGCGGCAAGTGGCGGAAAAAGAGGCGCAGGCAGCGGAAGCGTATCGAGAAATCGACGCTACAATACAGCAAATTAGCGGCAAGCATGCCACCGAACGAAAATTCATCTTGCAGTGCCGATACCTCGACCGGATGGACTGGCCGGATGTGATTTTTCTTCTTTTCGGCGAAAAAGATGACTTTGGAGACCGAGAGGATTCCTATGGCCGACGAGCATACAACATCCACAAGGCGGCCTTGCAGGATATCGGGACAATTCTTGATGAAAACAAAGGAGAAAAAGAAGATGGATAACATCAAAACCCGCGCCGAGCGCATGTCGGCGCTGTTCCACACTATTGACGAGCTTTCGACGGAGGCCCGCTGGATCTCGCAGCGTGCAGCGGAAATCGCCGAAGAACTGCATCATATCGAATTTACCATCGCGCATCTCGAAGACGAGGAGGGCGGCAATGAATAACCATATTTTCGAGCGAGTTGAAACGCTCGCAGGCGATTTTGCCGCTACGCTCGCAGCAATCCATGCAGCAAACAAAGAACAGGGTGAAATCATCACGGCGACACGCGCTCGCATTGACGCAGATAAACAGCGCGTAGAGGCCCGCCGCGCGGAACTGCAAGCCGTCGTCAAGGATAATGGCCGCAGCGTAACCGTGCGCAGTCTCGCACAAGCAGAGCTTGACGGACTAAGCGCAACCGAATTCAAACCGACAGCAGCCGAGCAGGCCGCTTTTGGTGATGCGACAGCACGTGCTGAGCAGGCTATCGCAGATCTGCGCCGGACGCGTGACGAGCTGCGTACCGCCCTCGCCGCTGCATCCGCTGAGCTTGGGGGTATCCGCGCAGATACAATCGCCAAAACGGATATCGAGGTCTGCGCCCGATGGATTGAGGGCAATGTCAACAGTTTCAACAATCTGTGATTGGAGGCAATGAACTATGAAAAAGGAAAACAAAAGATCCCGCTCGCCGCAGTTGGTGCTTTTCTCTGCCGCTGACACGCTTAAGCAAGCCGCCGTAGACCTTGAAACCGCGCTTGACGTTGTCCGATTCAGCGTCCGCGAGGCAAACCGCAATGCCAAAGAGCGCGCAGAGCGGGAAAGGACTTTGTCGGCGGAGGCTGATAAGCATTTCAGCGACGATGCATTACGTAGATTTTTTGTTGGTGCTGTCGTCGATGCTCGAAACGGTTTTGACCTCGACGCCGAGGCAGCAGAGGGAACGGAAGCGGCTGTGCGCTGCGCACATGAGGAGATTGACCGCATCCGCCGCGTGTGCCAAGAGGCAAATGCAGCGGCGGACGCTGCGGAAAAAGAGCTCGCAGGGCTCGAATTTGAACTTGCAGAGTTTAGCGCCCCAAAGGACTATGAGCTCGCCCTCGACGCGGTCATGCCGAATGACGTGACCAAGCGCGTTGTCAAAGCATTCGGTCTGTCTGATTGCAACATTACGACGGTCGGCGATGCGGTCGCGGCAATCTCCGAGCGCGCTGCAAGCGATGCGACACTCCGTGCTTATCAGTGGATCGGCGACATGATGAGCAAATGTTAACCGAAAAGCAGCAACGCTTTGCGGACTTTTATTGTGCCGAGCCGAACGCGACGAAGGCAGCAGAAGCGGCGGGATATTCACCGCGGACAGCATACTCGCAGGGGCAACGCCTGTTGAAAAATGCCGAAATCAAAAAATACATTCGCGATCAGCTTGAGGCCGCGGCGGATGAACGCATCTTGAGCGTTACGCGCGCCCGTGCAGCACTGTCAGATATCGCCATGTCACCAAGCGTCAAAGATGGTATCCGCGTCCGAGCGTTGGCTACGCTCATCAAGGCAGCTGGAACAAATGCTCCCATGCCGCCCGTAGAGAAGACAGAGCCGCCGACAGCAGAGGCCGGCGAAGAAGAGGCGATAGAACCGGCAGAGGCCGACGGCTTTGCCAAAATATACTTGCCGTGGAACGGGCAGGATGATAACGCAGTTACCGCCGTTCAGCTACCAGACGGCAGCATTGTTCCGCTGGCAGGGCATGAGGACGATGATCTCCTCGTTTATCAGCCACTTTTGCAGCCAGAAAATCACGAACCGAATGAGGATGACGAACTGAATGACGATGCAGAGTAGACAAGTTATAGCAAACTTTGTAGAAGAAAAGCAACGTATTCGCCGATGGATCGAACGGCAAGGCGTGCGGATCCACGATGCAACGCCGGCAGAGAGCGAAGCCGTGCGGCAGATCTTGAAGGACACGCCCCGCTTGTTCCCCGATTTGCTGTATCGGAGCGGTCTGCGGCTGCTTTTTCTGTACGAGCAAGACGAGACGCAGGAAAATGACGGCGTGTGCTGGATCGACGTGACGCGCGACGGACACGGCGTGCTGTATGCAATCGGCCTTGCGACATGGACACTTGAAAATCCACCTTACTTTCAGCTCGTCTTTTTGCATGAACTCGCCCATGTCGCGGTGGGCGGTGAGCATAATGCAGCATTCCGCGCATATCTTGACAGCTTGATTGCGAGATTTAATGAAGCGACGGGCGCGCAACTCGTCAATGATTATTCATCGGAAGGAGGTGCAAAACAGTGAAACCACGGAAGCAGCGTCCCTTTACTCCGCGCGACGCCGAACGCGTCATGTTCGGCGAAAGGCCAGGAAGCGCAGCCGCAGCGAGAGCGAGGATGATCGAACGCATGAACGGCAACAAGCCTGAAAGCTCAGAAGCGGCACGCGAAAAAATGATGGAACGGCAGCAGAAGCGATAAACCCCGCCAAAAGCCCGCAGAATCGTCGCAGCGCTGCAAGGGGTATCATTTGACATCTTAAATGCTGCGCGCGATTATGGAGGCTTTTAGCAAGGTCTATGGCAGTGTAAGGAGGCAGCGCAAAATGGACAACTTCATTTTTGCCCCGCAAAAAAGGATAGACGACGGCGACCTCATAGCGCTCTATGAGGGCAACGGCCTGTTCGCCAAGATCATCGACACGCCCGCCGAGGAAGCGACGCGGCGCTCGCCAACATTGCGCGGGAACAAGTGCACGGCCGCTTTCGTTGCTGACGAGCTCGGCAGGCTCGAATGGGATGAACAGGCACTCACTGCCGTTCGCTGGGCGCGGCTGTTTGGCGGCGCTATCGCTGTCATGCTGGTAGACGACGGCGGGCGGCTCGAAGATCCGTTGAGGGTGGAGCGCGTCAAGAGCGTGGCCGACCTCCGCATCTTTTCCCGTTCGCAGATCGAGACAGAGCTTGTCGACGATCAGCCGGAGTATTTTCACATTGCAAGCATGTACGGCGGTTTTACCGCACACGCGAGCCGGTGTCTGACCTTCCGCAACGACCGAGCGCCGGAGCTATCTGAAAATACCGTGTTCCATTTGTGGGGAATCCCTGAGTTTTACCGAGTGAATGAAGCGGTGCAGCGGGCAGCGCTTGCGAGCTCGCAAACCGTCAAAATGCTTGACCTGTGCGGGCAGGCCGTATACAAAGCGCACGGAATCTCCGCCGCTCTCGCAACGGAAGACGGCGAGCAGCAGATCATGCGGCGCTTACAAGTGCTCGATATGGCGTGCAGGATGCTCAACACTGTCGTGATTGACGCAGAGGGCGAAAGCTATGACTTTCTGGCCCTTGAGCTTGCGGGCAGGGGTGAAATCGCAGAAATTGCCCTGCGCTACCTCGCAGCAGTCAGCCGCATTCCGCCGGAGATCCTTTACAACTACCGCAGCCCGCACTGGTGGCGCAAAAGCAGTCCCGCCGCAACGGAAAACTACTATAACGCCGTCGAGGGCATACAGCACCGAATGCTGCGCGGCAATGTGCAGCGGCTTGTGTCGCTCATTCTGCGAGCAGGCAAGGCTGCGGGAGAGATTCCACAGATCCCAACAGTAAACATCGCGTTCCCGCCGCTATGGTCGGAAAGCGCGGTGGAAAAGGCGACGGCAGCACAGAGCCGAGCAGCGGCGCAGCTCGACCGCGCAAAGGCAATCCAAACGTATATGGAAACCGGCGCAGTCGGGCGGCAGGATGTGCGGCCATTGCTGAAGAAGTTAAAAAACAGTTAATCGGCGATAAGCCGAAAAATAAAAAGGAGGCAAAAAATGAAAAGACTTGAAACGACAGAAAAGATCATCGGTGAAAACACATTCTACATTAGGCCGTTTGCCGCATTCACGGCGGCCAGTATCGGCAGCGAACTCGCTGCGCTGCTCGCTCCCATTTTGAGCAACATTTTCCCCTCTCTGCACAGTGAAGAGGCAGCCAGTGGCGAGAACAATGTGTTTTTGGGCGCCGATATCGACGATGTCTTACCGGCAATCGCAAATGCTGCGGCGTATCTGGATGGCAAGAAAATCGAACGCATGATGACGCGCTTGCTCATCGAAAATGACAACGTGTCCGTTCAGGGCGCTGCTACGGGCGGTTCTGTCCAAAAGCTGACAAAGGATCTCGCCGACGAGGTCTTTTGTCAGGATCTTACAAGCATGCTCGCGCTCGGCTTTGAAGTTGCAAAGCTGAATTTCGGCGGAATGTTCACACAGCTCGCAGAAAAGGCGCGCAACAACGCCGCCGAGAAAGAAACGGCCTGATACTTCTAAGGGCTCTGCTCTATGGTTTTCGTAGAGCAGAGCCCTTTTGAGAAAGGAGGGAAACGCGATTGACCGTCGCAGAATTTATCAACAAGGTCGGCTTTAAGGTCGACCAGAGCAGCGTTACAAAGGTAAATAACACAATCAGCGATATCAAAAGCCGTGCAGCAAAAATGCTCAGTGCTATCGGTGTCGGAATCAGCCTCACCGCGATCAACGCACTTGTCGAGGAATTCGGCGCAGCAAATCAGCAGATTCAAAGTGCGGTCGGCGGGCTCAAAAACATGACAAATGTGCAGGATCTTGTGCTTGAAAAGGCCAACGAGGCGCGGCTTGCCTACACCGACATGGCTGGCTATGTCTCGAACCTCGTGAAGGCTGGTCCTGATATCTTCCCAGTTGACGACGCGATGCAATTTGCAAGCACCGTCGCCAAACTGATGAAGACCAACGGTCGAAACGACTCTGCTATTGCGAGCATGATGGAAGGCTTCAACAAGTCGTTTCAGAAAGGCATCGTCGACAGTGAGACGTTAAACAAGATGCTTGAACAGGCACCCGAAACGGCGAACATTTTGGCAGACAGTCTCGGCGTTGCGAAGTCGCAGCTCTTGACGATGGCGTCAGAGGGCACAATGACCGTCCAGCAGCTCAAGGCCGCGTTTATGGACTCTTCCGGCGCAATTGATGCAGCATTCTCACAAATGGATATGTCTGTGACATACGCCTTAAAAAATGTGCGGAACAAGTGGGGACTATGGCTTGCCGAAATGGATTCCTCGCTCGGTATCACAAACTTCATTTCGCGTGGGATCGTCAAACTGACCGACGTTGCCTCACGAGGACCGAACCGTGTACGGACTGCGACCGTATGGCTAAATGAAAAGCTCGGCGGCTCGAATAATCTGTTGAAGCTCGTGACCGCCGCCGCGGGCGCGTTTGCAGCAGTGACCGCCGCGCAGAGCTTCGGGCAGTTTGCGACCTTCTTGAAGGATATAAATACAAAGCTCGGTCTCATCAACACGAAAAGCATGAAAACCGCCGCCGTGCTCCTCGCCCTTGCATTGCTTGTCGAGGACTTTGTCAGCTTCTTGCAGGGAAACGATTCTCTCATCGGATCGGCCTTTGATTCGCTCGGGATCGGCGCAGATCAGGCAAGGGACGCTATCAAAAATGCCTTTGGGAAGGTCAAGGAAATCATAACGACCGTTTGGTCTTCCATCACGGGCTTTCTTTCAGATCACAGCGAAAGCATAAAAAATATGTTCTCGGAGATCTGGGGAATGGTCGGGCGGATACTGCTCAAGGTCTTCAGCTCTATCGCATCCGCCGCAACGTCTATCTTTTCCGCTCTTCAAGCCTTTTGGGCGCGATGGGGCGACAAGATCACAGCGGTTTTTGCAAGCCTTGCAGGCTTCTTTAGCCGAACCTTTGAGCGGATCATTGCCGTTATCACGCAGTTTGCAGAATTTTTGAGTGCGGTTTTCGATGGTGACATTCAAGGGGCTCTGCAATCCCTTCGCGTTATCTTTGAAACGATTCTCAACCAGATTGCAGACCTTGTGAAAACCGTGTTCACGGCAATCTGGACGGCAATCTCTGACAGAGTCACAAAAATCAAGGACAGCATCGTCGACGGTTTCACCGCTGCGATTGATTGGATCAAAGCACTGCCCGCACAGGCGATACAATGGGGCGCTGATATCATTCAAGGCATCGTCGACGGTATCAAGGGCGCTGTCGGCAAGGTCGGCGAGGCCGCGAGCAGCGTAGCCGGTAAGATCAAATCATTCCTGCACTTCTCCAAGCCTGATGAAGGCCCGCTGAGAGACTTCGACACCTACATGCCCGATATGATCGACACAATGGTAAAGGGCATCAGTGCTGGCCGCAGTAAGGTCAAGGAGGTAATCGGGAACATTGCAAGCGATATCGCCGGTGGTATGCCTGACGTACATGCAGAGGTAATGACCACAACTGCAAAGGGCAGCACAGCGGGCTTGCAGCAGATCGGTGCGAGCAAAGATAAACTACTTGACGCAGTACAAGCCTTAATCGGCGGTATTGCGGTCATGGCTCAGTATAACGCGGCAGTCAGCCCAGCAACAGCTGCCACCGTGTACGGCGGGAATACCAGTCGGACTATCATCCAAAACAACAACTTTCATCAGCAATTCAACGGCGATCAGGCAATTCAGCGGAAAACAGCCGCCGCAACAGCAAAGGTATCGGAAGATGCAACTGCGGCGCTTGCCCGCTCTCTCGCATACCTGAAATAACCGTGTCCGCTGGATAGTCCTCGGACAAATCCACGGACACGTCCGCGGACAGTCCAATAGACAAGCAAAAATTCTGCCTGATAGATAAGAAAAAGCAGAGGCTATAACGCCTCTGCTTTTTGCTGCTATTCTGCTAATATCTGTTGTAGATCTCGCCTCTGTTTCCTGCATCAATCACCATGACAATGAGCTCCCCATGATCTACGGTGTAGATGATTCGATACTCTCCAACGCGCAGACGGAGCAGATCATTGTGCCCCTTGAGCTTTTTAATATCCTCACCGTTTGGCAGCAGCTCGATTGCGGCGACGATTCGCTTTTTCTCGTTGAGTGGCAGTCGATCAATAAATTTCTTTGCTTTCTTCTTGATGATGATTCGATACATCAATCAATCCCCCACTCCCGCTTGCAATCTTCAAGCGAATAGCCCTTGTCTTTTTCAGGATCCGGATCATTTTCGTAATTCTCGACCATGCGCTGACAAAAAGCATCGTCGGCTTCTTCGTCGGCAGTAATCCCCTGAACATAGGCCAAAACATAGCCCATTTTGTAGTCCGGCACACTGCGCAGCAAATCAATAACTCTTTCACGGTTACTCATAATGTGACCTCCTTGTCGTTTTTTTGCCATTATGAAACGCAAACATTGCACGTAAGCAAACGCACGGGAAAAATTAAGGGGCTATTTGTCCGTTGCTGTCCTCGCAATATTCTAAAAAGTTGTTCGGCTGACATTCCATAAGCTGACACAATTTTTCGATGTTTGCCCAAGAAATAGGTTTTTTCTCTCGCAATGATTGAATTGCGCCCTCAGACAAAAGGCGCTCTTTTCTCAATTTTGTCGTGTTGTACCCGTGATCCTTCAAAGCGGTCAACACATCTTCTTTATAAACAAGCGGCACTGTTTTCTCCTTTCCGGAGGCTGAGATATTGCAGCCTTCTTTTCCATTATAGTCATAATAGCACAGTAATACACGGAAATCAATGTAAAATATCAACAACATTTTACACAGATATTCGTGCAATTTGCGAATTGAAGTTACACAGAAAACCGTGTATATTATAATCACAGCAAGGGAGAAACAAAACAATGTTTCGTAACCGGCGATTAGAAGAGCTTGATAGAAAGTCCCAAAGGGATAGAGACTCAGGAGGTTGCCGCCCTCGCAAAAATCAAAATGGAGGTTTGATAAATGAGCATCAATGAAATTGAGAGCAAAGCCCGCGAGCTGCGGCAGCTTCAAGCGCTCATCGACGAGGCCACGGCGGAAGCCGAAGCCCTCAAGGACGCGATCAAGGCCGCTATGGGCGACGCCGAGGAAGTCCACGCCGGCGAGTACAAAATCACATGGAAGCCGGTAACGGCCTACCGGCTGGACACTGCGGCACTGAAAAAGGCGCTGCCGGATGTGGCCGAACGCTTCACCAAGCAGAGCACAACGCGCCGTTTTTGTGTGGCGTAACAGAAAAAGCCCTTGCGGCGTCGCCTCGCTGCAAGGGCTCTCACTGGGGAGTTATGTTTCTTATGAAAAAGACTCACGCAAAAGCGGCTCCCGTTCGCCGCTCATATGAATCAGCGTATACGATAAGGAAGACGCTGTCAAGATGGTAATTAAACGAAATAAGGCAGAAGAGCAGGAAGTTTCCCAGCGCTGCGGCAACTGCTTACACTGGCGGCTGTTGAGCTCGCAAAACGTGCGCGGGATCCGCGTCTGTCACTACCTGTTAGATACCGGAAAAACGAGAGGAATGCGTGCGCAGGAATGCACGAGAAAGGAAACAGTATGAGAAATTTAGATATCGAATTCATTTGCGACAAGTATGATATGATCGGCAGCTTAATCTATGCAATGGTAGATTATGTTCCCGGTTACGGCAGCGAGAAGGAAACGCATGACCGTTTTGCGGATCTTTTCTACATTTTAGAAGAGGAATTCAACAATACAACAAAAGAGTTCCACACCATGCTCGATGAGGTGAGATGCGCAGATACCGAAGACCAGAATGACAGTGACAAAATCGACGAAATGCGAGTTATAATCGAAAGACTGAAAAAGGGAATCAAGTAAGGGAACGCCCGCCGCTGGATGATCTCAGCGGCGGGCGTTTTTATGTGGTCAAGCGCTTAAATTTTTCTATCAAAATACCCCCGAAATTTTGACCCCATTTTGACCCCATATTTGACCCCTTACAGCTTTTATAACCATTTACAGCATTTTACGCCAAAATCCGAAAAGCCTTGAAAACACAGAGATTTCTTTACGCGCATTTACAGCATTTTACACCTGCTTGCGAATTCAAATCCTCTCTTCCGCGCCAAGTAAAAACCTTGAAGCCATAACGGTTTCAAGGTTTTTCTTGTTTTTGGTAAAAACGTTTTTGCTTCGGTTTGGAATAGTTCTTTCCGCGGGCTACATTGTGGGCGACATAGTAGTTTACTTCACCGATTTTGTTCTACAGTTGACGCTATTGTTTATAATTTTATCCTGGGCAGAAGATAGCAGCTCGTCCCACGAAATAGACTCTGTAGAATATCGGTAATGGTTACTGCATGTCCAAAACACTTTAGCCTTTGGTTGACCTCTTGCATAAAACGCTTTTGATTTTCCGGCGAGAGGCGGCTAAAGTCCTTTTGGAGTTCCAATCCTGATTTAGAAAGTTTTGCCATAAATTTCTCATATTGTCCTTGATCTGCAGTCATGTGACACCTCCGTATTTCTTTAGTGTGTTCTGCGCTCCCATAAAATCATAGCACGCCTTCTATGGACTGGAAAGGCAGTATCGAATTTACAAACAAGTTCTGAACGAAAAGACAGCATTTCTTCTCGACGATTTTCCATTTTTCTGTTACATTACGGTTATCAAAACTTACGGAGAAAGACTATGACGAAAATCTTATTTATCTGCTTGGGCAATATCTGCCGCAGCCCGATGGCGGAATTTGTGATGAAGGACCTGGTCGAAAAGGCAGGACTTGCTGACGAATTTCAGATCGACTCCGCGGCGACGTGCCGTGATGAGATCGGCAATCCCGTCTATCCGCCCGCGCGGCGCAAGCTCGCCGAGCACGGCATTTCCTGCGAGGGACACGCTGCGCGCCAGCTCACGGCGCAGGACTACGAGGAGTACGATCTGCTCATCGGCATGGAGGGCGCGAACCTCAAAAACATGCAGCGCATCTGCGGCGGTGATTCGGCGGGGAAGATGCACCGGCTGCTCGACTACACCGACCGCCCGGGCGACGTCGCCGACCCGTGGTATACAGGCGATTTTGAAGCGACGTGGCGGGATGTCTCAGAGGGCTGCAAGTGCCTTTTGACAGAGATCGAAAAAAGCGGGATTTGACGGGATTTGATGGCATTTCAAGACGGGAGGCAGACGATGAGCGAGATCAAGATTCATATTTTCCACATCGGCAAGGTGTGCGTCGCGCCGGAGCTGCCGTTCGGCGGCGAACATTACAGCGCGCTCAAGGCGTCTGGCGTGCTGGATAGAAAGTCGAAACGGCTCTGGCTGCCGGTTTCGGCCTATCTCATCGAGTGCGCGCACGGGAACGTTCTGTTCGACTGCGGCTGGCACCGCGATATGAGCCCGCACGGCATCTTTGAGCGCAGGGCGCAGATCCGCTCGCTCGGCTCGCTGCCGCTGTATTTTACGAATCAGGTTGTTGTCGAAAGCAGTGCGGCCATCGACGAGCAGCTCGCGGCGCGGGGCATCGCGCCTGTCGATTGGGACGCGGCGCTGCCTGTTACTCATTTCAGGGCTTAATAATTTCTACCGTGGATGTTCGGAATTTGTTAAGAATTTTCACAGTGGAATCACAAGGTTTGCATGATATAACTTTTCTCACAGCCAGAAAAGAAACCAAAATGGGCCGGAGCTTCCGGCAATGGAGGAACATATTATGCAGACTGTCATCACGATCAACGCCGTCATCATGGCGCTATTTTTCGTATGCTATTCCTATCAATTCTTCTATGTGGCGGTGGCGCTGCTGAAGCGGAAAAAATTCACCTGCCGCAATGAAAACCACCGCATTGCCGTCCTCATCGCCGCGCGCAACGAGGAAAACGTCATCGGCCAGCTGCTCGACAGCATCCACGCGCAGAAGAACTATCCGATGGACCATGTGGACATCTACGTCGGCGCGGACAACTGCACGGATGACACGGCCCGCGTGGCGCGCGAGCGCGGCGCGATCGTCTTTGAGCGCCACGATACGGTGCATGTCGGCAAGGGCTATGTGCTCAATGAAATGCTCAAGCGCATCAAGCGCCCGGGCCGCAAGCACTACGATGCCTATCTCGTGCTGGACGCCGACAATATCCTCGACCCGAACTTCATCTCCGAGATCGAGAAGGTCTACTCCAGCGGCTATGAGATCGTGACGTGCTACCGCAACTCCAAAAACTACGGCGACAACTGGATCTCCGCGGGCTATGCGCTGTGGTTCCTGCGCGAGGCGCAGTATCTCAATAACGCGCGCATGCGCCTTGGAAGCAGCTGCGCCGTGTCCGGCACAGGCTTTCTGTTTTCCGACGGTGTGCTGGAAGCGTGCGGCGGCTGGAACTTCTTCCTGCTGACCGAGGACATCGAGTTTACCATTGACAACGTCGTGCGCGGGGAAAAGGTCGGCTACGCGGCGGGCGCGGTGCTCTATGACGAGCAGCCCACGAGCTTTGCCCAGTCCTGGCGCCAGCGCATGCGCTGGTCGAAGGGCTACCTGCAGGTGTTCCGCAAGTACGCCTCTGAGCTCTTCTCCGGCATTGCGCGCGGCAGCTTTTCCTGCTATGACATGACCATGAACATCATGCCCGCGGCGGTGCTCACGGGTGTGAGCGTGGTCGTGAACATCGGCGCGGCGATCGCGAACGCGACGTCAGGCGGTTCGATGGCGGTGCTGGCGGTCTCCGTGCTGCAAACGCTGATGAGCCTGTACTTAACGCTCTTTGTGCTCGGCGCGATCACGACCGTGACGGAGTGGAAGAATATCCGCTGCGCGGCGTGGAAAAAGGTGCTCTACGCCTTCACGTTCCCGCTCTTCATGCTCACCTACGTGCCGATCTGCATTGCGTCGCTCTTTACGAAGGTCGAGTGGAAGCCGATCTGCCACACCAGAGTGATGACGCTTGAGCAGATCGAAGAGCCCGGCCTGCGCGCATCGTAAAAAGCGATTTTCCATAAAAGGGGAGAGGGTGAAAACCCTCTCTTCGTTTTTTATTATTACCGTTTGTCGCCGGGCTTAAAAATGAGCGCCATCAGCACAGCAAAGACGACCGCTGCGGCGATGCCGCCCGCCGTGGCGTTGAGGCCGCCGGTCATCACGCCGAGCCACCCCTGCTCTTGAACGGCTTTTTCCACGCCCTTGGCGAGCGAGTAGCCAAAGCCGAGCAGCGGCACGGTCGCGCCCGCGCCGCCCCATTTGACGATGGGCTCGTAGACGCCGATGGCTGTCAGTAAAACGCCGCAGACGACATAGCCCGTCAGGATACGCGCGGGCGTGAGGGGCGTTTTGTCGATGAGAATCTGTCCGATGGCGCAGAGGATGCCGCCGCAGAGAAAGGCGTTCAGATAATCCACCGCTTATCCCTCCTTGTGATTCGAGAATACGACCGCGTGGCAGATGCCGGGGATGCTCTCGCCCTGAAATGTCGTCGTGGGGGAGAGCAGCGCGCCCGTCGGCGCGAAGATGATGCGGTTCCATTTGCCCTCGCGCATCCCGCGCAGCAGATACCCGCACAAAACGCTTGCCGAGCAGCCGCAACCGCTGCCGCCGCAGTGCATGTCCTGCGATTCGATGTCGTAGAGCAGAAGCCCGCAGTCGGTGTAGCGCTCACCGAGAGGGAGCCCATCGCGCGCGAAAAAGTCCGAGACGATCTGATGCCCGAGCCTGCCGAGGTCGCCCGTCACGATGAGGTCATAGTCTTCGGGTTTTGTCCTCGTGTCGCGAAAGAGCGCGCACAGCGTGTCATAGGCGGCGGGGGCCATCGCCGCGCCCATGTTGTTTGCGTCGGTGACGCCCTTGTCGACGATTTTCCCGGTTGTCACGTGTGTGATATAGGGCCCCTCGCCCTCGCATGCGAGGAGGCAGCAACCGCTGCCTGTGGCCGTCCACTGCGCGGTCGGCGTGCGCTGCGAGCCGTAGGGCACCGGCATGCGGTACTGCCGCTCGGCGGTGCAGAAGTGCGAGGAGGTCAGCGCCGCGGCGCAAGAGGCATACCCGCCGTCGAGCATCAATGCGGCGAGCGACAGGCTCTCGCCCATCGTGGAGCACGCACCGTAGAGTCCATAGAATGGGATGCGGCTCTCTCGCAGAGCGAACGACGAGCCGACGCACTGGTTCAAAAGATCACCCGCAAAGATGAGGTCAAGGTCACTCACCTTGAGCCCCCCCTTTTCCAGCGCGCGGGAGAGCGCGTGGCGCTGCATGGTACTCTCACCCTTTTCCCAGGTCTTCTCGCCGAAGAAGTGATCCTCGCTCAATTCGTCAAAGTATTCGCGCAGCGGGCCTTCACCCTCGAACCGCCCGCCGACGGCGGCGAACGAGAGGACGGAGGGACATGTGCGCAGGCGGCGCGTCTGCGCGCCGACGGTTTTTTGTTCCATCACGCTCTTCCTTTCCGATGGATTTAGGGGAATCGCTCAAAAGCGGCATTAGTTTCTGCCGTTTTTCCAAGAATATGAGTACTTGACGCATATTGCACAAGATGTTATGATAAAAATACATTGATATAGGAGGATTTTTCCGTGAAGCATGTGATTTCTACGACCACTGCCCCCGGCGCCGTCGGCCCCTACTCCCAGGCGATCGAAGCAAACGGTTTTGTATTTGTCTCCGGCCAGCTTCCGCTAGACCCGGCGACCGGCGCATTTGTTCCCGGCGGCACGTCCGAGCAGGCGGAGCAGAGCATCAAGAATCTGCTCGCGGTGCTCGAGGCGGCTGGCTGCAAGGCTGAGGACGTTGTCAAGACGACCGTGTTTATGATCGATATCGGCGATTTCGGCGTTGTCAACGAGGTGTACGGCAAGTATTTCTCCGGCGAGTGCCCCGCGCGCTGTGCGATGCAGGCGGCCGCCCTGCCCAAGGGCGCGCTGGTCGAGATCGAGGCCATCGCGGTCAAGCCGTAAAGCGCGAAAACCAAAAAGAAAAGGGAGAAACAGCGTGTTTCTCCCTTTCTTTTTGCGCACGGACGCGGTATAATATTCAAATTGCCATATGATATTTTACTTTCCGGGAGGAAATGGAATGAAAGAAGAAATGCGTACCATCGGCTATCTCTGCCCCGCGTGCCACAAGCGCGTCATCCAGCAGAGAAGCGTGTTTGCCCTGAGCGCCTCGGGTGCGGTCGTGAGCTGTGAGTGCGGCGAATCCAGCCTGACCATCGAGGCGGAGGAGAACAAATTCCGCCTGAGTGTGCCGTGCGGCGTGTGCGGCGAGGAGCATTTGGCGGAGTGCAGCGCCGACAAGCTCCTGCACGGGCGCGGCATCGGCCTTGCCTGCCCCGATACGAAAATGCTCTGCTGCTTTATCGGCGAGGACTACGCCGTCGAGCACGAGATGGAGCAGCTCTCGCTCGCGGCGGCCAAGGAGCGCGAGCAGGGCGACGACCCCGCCGCCTTTGCCGACAGCGTCATCATGTATGAGATCCTCTCCGAGCTCAAGGAGATCGCCGCGCGCAAGGACGGTATCACCTGCTCCTGCGGCAGCAAAAGCTACGGCATGGAGATCCACAGCACCTACGTCGACCTTGTGTGCAAAAGCTGCGGCGCGAAGCTGCGCATCCCTGCGGCAACGGATGAGGACCTTGACCGCCTCTGCTGCCGCATGAAATTACAGATCAAAAGCGAGTGAGGGAAGACTATGATCGGTTTTCTTGCGAGTCGGTTCATCAAAGACTATCAGAACACGTCTGATGCCGCAGTGCGGCGCGCTTACGGTGTGCTTTGCGGCGCGGTGGGCATTGTCATCAATTTGCTGCTCTTCGCGCTCAAGCTGTTTGCGGGGACGCTTGCGGGCTCTGTCGCCGTCACGGCGGACGCCTTTAACAACCTGTCCGACGCGGGCGCGTCCATCGTGACGCTGCTGGGCTTTCGTTTGGCCGGGCAGAAGCCCGACCCCGAGCATCCGTTCGGCCACGGGCGGCTGGAGTATATCTCGGGCCTCATCGTCTCGATCGTCATCTTGCTGATGGGCTTTGAACTGCTGCGCGACGCCGTGGGCGCGATCCTGCATCCCGAGGCTGTGGAGTGCAGCGTGCTGACGGTGGCGATCCTGCTTGTCTCCATCTGCGCCAAGTTCTACATGTACTGCTACAACCGCGGCGTGGGGAAGAAGATCAGCGCCGCCGCCATGCAGGCGACCGCGGCGGACAGCCTGTCCGACTGCGCGGCGACCGCGGCGGTGCTGCTTGCGACACTCGCGGGCTATTTCCTGCATTGGCAGATCGACGGCTGGTGCGGCTTGGTCGTGTCGCTGCTCATCCTGTGGGCGGGCGTGCAGGCGGCAAGGGACACCCTCTCGCCGCTGCTCGGCCAGCCGCCATCGGAGAAGTTTGTGCAGGAGATCCGCGACATCGTGATGGAAAGTCAGGTTGTCTGCGGCATCCACGACCTTGTGGTGCACGACTACGGCCCCGGACGCGTGATGATCTCGCTGCATGCTGAGGTCCCCGCGCACGGCGATATCCTCGCTCTGCACGACGAGATCGACAACGTGGAAAAGAAACTGCATGACAGGCTCGGCTGCGAGGCGGTCATCCACATGGACCCCATCGTGACGGACGACGAGACCACCAACGCCGCGCATCAGAAGATCGCCTCGCTCGTGCGCGGCATCGACGAGAATATCTCCATCCACGACTTTCGCATGGTCACGGGGCCGACGCACACGAACGTCATCTTCGATGCCGTGGTGCCGTATGGCTGCGCGCTGAGCGACAGGGAAGCGGAGGAGAAGATCAAGCGGGCGGTACACGAGCTTGATCCGCGCTATTTTGCCATCGTGCAGATCGACAAGAGCTATGTGAGATAAGCGCACGCGCGCAAAGGAGAAGCTATGACGGACGAAGTCAAGAAATTAAAAGAACTCATCGACGGAACGGACAACATCGTGTTTTTCGGCGGGGCAGGTGTTTCGACCGAGAGCGGTATCCCGGATTTTCGCAGTGTGGATGGCCTGTATCATCAGCAGTGGGACGACCCGCCGGAGACGATCCTGAGTCACACGTATTATGAGAGCTATCCCGAGAAGTTTTTCGCCTTTTACCGCGCGAAGCTCCTCTGCGAAGGCGCAAAGCCCAACGCCGCGCACTTAAAGCTCGCCGAGTGGGAAAAGGAAGGGAAGCTCAAGGCCGTCATCACGCAGAATATCGACGGGCTGCATCAGGCGGCGGGCAGCAAGAATGTCCTCGAGCTGCACGGAAGCACCTTGCGCAACTACTGCGAGAAGTGCGGCAAGTTCTACGACGTGTCCTACATCAAGCATTCGCAGGGCGTGCCGCGCTGCACCTGCGGCGGGCGCATCAAGCCCGACGTGGTGCTCTACGAAGAGGGCCTGGACGAAAAGACACTCTATCGCGCGGTGGAGTACATTCAGGAGGCCGACGTGCTCATCATCGCGGGCACATCGCTCGCGGTCTATCCGGCGGCGGGCCTCGTGCGCTACTATCGTGGACACAAGCTCGTTGTCATCAACAAGACGCCGCTCGACCGCGGACTTGGTGCCGACCTTGTCATCACGGGCGCGGTGGGGGAGACGCTCGCGCAGCTTTAACACGAAATAGATGCCGGAAAAGTTTGGAAAATCTGAGCTTTTCCGCCATTTATCTTACAGCAAAATTTTTTATTTTTTCTCTCAAAAAAAGGTTGACATTTGGCCTATTTTGGGCTTATAATAGCCAAGCGGTCGTTGAGAGACAGCCGCTTGAAAGATGAACATGCGGGTGTGCTGGAATTGGCAGACAGGCTAGCTTGAGGTGCTAGTGTTCGTATGGACGTGCGGGTTCAAGTCCCGCCATCCGCACCATCTTTTTAAAAATCAAATATGCGCGAGTGGTGGAATTGGCAGACTCGCTAGATTCAGGTTCTAGTGTGCATTACGCACGTGCGGGTTCAAGTCCCGCCTCGCGCACCAAAGTGTTGAAACTCAAGGGTTTTTCCCTTGAGTTTTTTCTTTTACATTAGATTCCTTGGGGTGGTAGAGAACTGGATTTTTTAGAGATCAGAAAGCAGTGTTATTTTTTGCACTTTACGAACAGCCTTCTTAACAAAAATTCCCCTCTTGTTTCGCTTGCGTCAGAATGCAGGGCCGTTTCAAAAAATCTTTTCAAATGTGAAACATTTCCGCAGCCTGAATGATATAGTAAGTGAAAGGCCTTTCAAGGAGAATCCTATGTTGACAGAAGAACAGTTTTCGTATCTTGCAAAAAAGTATATGGACATGGTGTTCCGTCTGGCGCTCCACTACACCAAAAGCCGCTCGGAATCGGACGACATCACGCAGGAGGTGCTGCTCAAGCTCTACCGCACGGACAAACCGTTTGAGAGCGAGGACCACGTCAGGTACTGGCTCATCCGCGTTACGGTCAACGAGTGCAAGCGGGCGTTCCTCTCTCCGTGGAAGCGGACGGAGGCGATCGAGGACTATGCCGAGCAGCTTGCGTTCAAAACGCCGGAGCACAGCGAGCTTTTTCATGCCGTGATGGCGCTGCCGCAGAAATACCGTGTGCCGCTCTTCCTGCATTATTACGAGGGCTACTCCTGCGAGGAGATCTCCCAATTCCTTGGCATTCCCAACGCGACCGTCCGCACCCGATTGCGGCGCGGGCGGGAACAGCTCAAAACCGATCTTCAGGAGGCGAACAACGATGTTTGACGAAAACCTATATCAGGAGACGATCTCCGCGCTTCACGCCTCCGAAGACACACTTTCGGAGGTAATGAACATGACGCACAAGACAAAAAGAAGAGGCCGCCTGCGCACGACGGCGGTGCTTGCGGCGGTCATCGCGATCCTGTGTTGCATGGCGGCAGCTGCAGCGGCGCTTGGACTGGATCAGCGGTTGGCGGAGTACTTTGGAGCAGCGGCGGAGCAGGAAGAGCTGCTCTCGACTGCGGCGGTCCCAATGAACATTGTAAAGCGGGACAGCGGCGCGGTGATGCGCATCGAGCAGGTCATCGCCGACCGCTATTGTGCGGCGGTCCTCATCGACTTTACCGCGCCGGAGGGGACAGTTCTGGATCAGGACTACTACGCATTCGATCGGAGCGTGTCCGCAACGTCCAGGGACGGAGTGAAAATGGATACCTACGGCATTGGCTGGGAGGTATTGCCAAGCAGCACGGAGGATGAGACGGGCCGCCATGCCACGATTTTGATGACGATCCATTCTCTGAAAGGAGAATTCAACTTCATCGGTGCGAAGGTGAAGTTGACGCTCGATGGCCTGTATCGGGACAACTGGGGGGAAGAGCTTGTTGTCCCCGGGCGCTGGAGCTGCACATTCACTCTGCCGGAGACTGATCCGGGACGCCTGTGCACGGTGAATGAGCCGATCGAGATTGAGGGAAAGAACGCTGTTCTGACGACGCTCTATGTCTCGCCGCTCTCGCTGACCTGCGAGATCAAGCAGGGAACGGATGATCTGAAAGAAACGGTTGAGCCCATCTACAGCGACGACGGGAAGGAGAGCATCGCTCCCGAGGTGACGCTGCAAAACGGCGAAACGGTCGGCGCGGCGGACTGGTTGTTCCTTATAACGAATTATGCCGATGAGCGCGGGCGCTACTGCTTCCGGATGGATGAAATTCTTGACCCGGAAACGGTGAGCAGCGTTTCCGCCTTCGGAGAGACGTTCTCCGTCGAATGACGGGACGATAAGGCGTATTTGTGTAAAAAAGGAGCCTCTGCATCAAAGCAGAGGCCCCTTTTTCCTGTTTTCACCGCAGCGCGTCCTTCATTTCTTTTACATACGCACCGATGTGCTCGGGCGCGTCCTTGCCGTACTGGGCAAGGAGCTTGACGATGGCGGAGCCGACGATCGCGCCGTCGGAGAGGTCGGCCATCTTCTTCGCCTGCTCGGGCGTGGAGATGCCAAAGCCGATGGCGCAGGGAATATCTGTGTTTTCCCGCACGAGGGAGACGATGGAGGCGAGGTCGGTCTTGATCTCGCTGCGCTCGCCCGTGACACCGAGCGACGAGACGATATAGAGGAAGCCCTCGGCCTCGCGCGCGATCATCGCAATGCGATTCTCCGACGTCGGTGCGATGAGGGAGACGAAGTCGACGCCGTACTTGCGGCACGCGGGGAGAAATTCGTCCTTTTCCTCATACGGCACGTCCGGCAGGATGAGCCCGTCGATGCCAACATCGCGGCAGTTGGACAAAAAGCGCTCTGTGCCGTAGGAAAAGACGACATTCGCATACGTCATAAAAACCATGGGGATCGTCACGCCGCGCCGCAGCTCGCGCACGAGATCGAAAATCTTGTCGGTCGTTACGCCGCTTTGCAGGGCGCGCAGGTTAGCGGCCTGAATGACGGGCCCCTCCGCCGTGGGGTCGGAGAAGGGAATGCCGAGCTCGATGAGGTCGGCGCCGTTTTGCGCGGCAGCGCGGACGGCAGCCGCGGTCGTTTCAAGATCGGGGTCGCCGCAGGTCAGAAAGGCGATGAACGCCTTGCCGTGGTCAAATGCTCTTGCAAGATCACTCATGAAGATCCTCCCCTCTGTAGCGGGCGATGGCGGCGCAGTCCTTGTCGCCGCGGCCGGAGATCGTGACGACAAGAAGCTGATCGCTCCCCATCGTGGGTGCGAGCTTTCGCGCGTAGGCGACGGCGTGGGCCGATTCGATGGCGGGAATGATGCCCTCCGTGCGGGCGAGGTATTCGAACGCCTGCACGGCCTCCTCATCGGTGATGGCAACATACTCTGCGCGGCCGATGTCGTGCAGGTACGCATGCTCAGGGCCGACGCCGGGGTAGTCGAGACCGGCGGAGATGGAATACACCGGCGCGATCTGACCGTACTCGTCCTGGCAGAAGTAGGACTTCATGCCGTGGAATATGATCTGAAAGATATCGCCCTCGCGGATGTGGTGCTTGGTGGTTTCGACCATCGCGCAGAACTGCTCTTTGGAGAAGAGCGGCGTGACTTCGCCGAGGAGCCGCCCCGGCGCTTCCTGCTTCTTTTTGCCGGTTTTGAGGAGCGAGACGAGCTGCTCAAGCTCGAGCTTTGCCTTGTTGTAGCCGACCTCGACGTCGCTGAGCGCCATGTTGACGATGAGCACGATCTTCTGCCGCACATGATCGAAGGCGATGACCTTGTCAAAGAGCATCAAATCGACATCCTTGAAGCTGTCCTCGTCCTGCTCGCCGCAGCGGACGCTCGGCTCGCTGTATTTGAGATAATCGTAAGAAAAATACCCCACGAGCCCGCCGGTGAAGGAGGGGAGGTAGTCGAAGCGGGGGCTTCTGTAGCTTGATAGCAGCTCACGCAGGTATTGGGACGGATCGTCCGTGCGGACGGTGAGGCCGCCAGCCTTCATTTTGCCGTCAATGCACGTGATCTCGAGCTTTGGGTCGAAGCCCAAAAACGTGTAGCGGCCCCAGCGGTCGTCCGCCTGCGCGGATTCGAGCATGTAACAGTGGGTGGACACGTTCTTGAGGATGCGCATCGCTTCGATGGGGGGTGATGAAGTCGGAAAGAATTTCGCAGCTCAGCGGGAGCACGTTGTACTGCTGCGTCGCGGCGATGTCTTTGACGGTTTCGAGCGGTGGTAGGATATGCATGAGTGACCTCCTGAAAAAGAAAAGCTCCTTTGGCGTTCTGCCAAAGGAGCTTATTGCGCAAACAAAAGCGCCCCCGACAGAACGGTACAGTCTGTCAAGGACGAATGCGATACGAGAGAAACGAACGATCCGCGGTGCCACCTTGAATTCACGGTTACCCGTGCGCTTGGCGGAGATACCATCATATCTCCCGGCAACTGACGTATGCCAACACGTTGCAGGATACTCTGCGCATCAAACGCATTTCGCTGCACCCTCAGCGGTCCATTTGACAATGTGTATCTTGCCTGATTTTCAGCATCGCAGGCTCTCTGTGAAGGCATCACTGCCGTTATCTCCGCTTCAACGGTTTGCGGTATTAACTTGAGCGGAAATATAGCACACCCCATCGGCAATGTCAATAGGGTGTGCATGATTTTTTGCAAAATTTCGGTTTTTTATTCCGCGGCGCGGCGAAGAATGTCGGCGACAAGCGCCTTGTCGAGCTGCGGGAAGGGGATGACCGGTTCGGGATGCTCGGGATGCTCCATGAGCAGTTTTTCCGCCCAGGACATGTTGTACCAGCGGCCGAACTTGTAGCCGCTGCGCGTGAACACGCCGATGCGGCGGAAGCCCATGTGCTCATGGAAGCGGATGCTGTTGTCCGTTAAATATTCGTCGTCCGCCCCCTGCGGCTCGCCGATGCAGGCATAGAGATTGTAGATGTTCTGAGCGCGCGACAGCTCCTCAATCGCGCGGTAGAAGCGCTTGCCGAGACCGTGCTTGCGCGCGTCGGGGGCGAGATAGATCGTCGACTCCGCACAGTGGTCGTAGGCCTTACGCGCGATGAACGTGTGAGTATAGGCGTAGCCGAGGAGCTGGCCATTTTCATCCTCCGCGACGAGATAAGGGTATTTGCGCGAGATATCCGCGATGCGGCGGCGGAATTCGTCGAGCGACGGTACGTCGTATTCAAACGAGATGGCCGTCTTTTCGACGTACGGCGCATAGATGCTCAGAAGCGCGGGAGCGTCGTCAAGCGTGGCGAAGCGGAAGCGGAACGCAGGAGAAGACATAGAGTCACCTTTCAAATCCGTGCACCCAGTCAGAGCGCAGGTAATAAATGAGATAGATGGTGGAGCTGATCGCCCAGGTGAGGGGATACGCCCAGTAGATGTAGCCGATCTCGCCGATGAAGTGGACGACGAGCATGATGTAGATGATGCGGATGACGCACCAGACGGAGAGCATGATCATCATCGGCACGACCGCGCGGCCCGCGCCGCGGCAGACCGCCGCGATAGAGTGCGAAAACGCCAGCAGGCAGTAGAACAGTGCCACCGTGCGCGCCTGTTGCACGCCGAGGGCGACAACGCCGGGGGTGCTGTCGAAAAGGGAAATGAGCTGACTTGCCCAGATGTAATAGCACAGGCCGATGAGCTCGGCCATCACGACGGCGATGATGATACAGAACCGCGCGCCGCGCTTGGCGCGGTCATACTGCTTGGCGCCGAGGTTCTGACCAACGAACGTGGTGCAGGCCATCGTGAAGCTCGTGATGGGCAGAAAGGCGAAGCCTTCGATCTTGCAGTGCGCACCGTAGGCCGCCATCGCGAGCATGCCGAACGAGTTGATCTGCGACTGGACGATGACATTGGCAAGGCCAATGACGCAGTTCTGGATGCCGGAGGGGAGACCGTATCGCACGATCTCGCCGAGCATGCCGGTGTGGAAGCGGATGTTGCGCGGCGTGACGGTGTAGACCTCGCCCTTTTTGAGCAGGTGGATGAGGCAGAGCACGCAGCTCGTCCCCTGGGAGAGGACAGTCGCCACCGCGGCGGACCAGACGCCCCAGCGGAACGCGCCGATGAACAGCAGGTCGAGCGCGATGTTGACGAGCGACGAAATGATCAGATAGTGCAGGGGCCTCCGGCTGTCGCCGAGGGCGTTAAGAATGCTCGTGCACATGTTGTAGAGCACCGTTGCCAGCACGCCGAGGAAGTAGTAGCGGAAGTATTCGACCGCCTGCGGCATGACCTGCGCGTCGGTGTTCATCCAGACCAAAAACGTCGGCGTGAGGAATACGCCGATGAGCGTCAGCAGTGTGCCCGACACGATACCGAACGCCAGGTTCGTGTGGACGGCGCGCGAGACGTTTTCATAGTCGCCCGCGCCGAAGTACTTTGAGATCGCGACGCCCGCGCCCATGGCTGTGCCGATAAAGAGGCTTGTGAGCAGCATGATGAGCGTGCCGGACGAGCTGACAGCGGCAAAGGCGTTCGTGCCGAGGTATTTGCCCACAATGAACGCGTCCGCCGTGCTGTATAGCTGCTGGAAGACCTGACTGATGAAGATCGGCAGCGCAAAACGCAAAATCAGCGAGACGGGGCTGCCCTCCGTCATGTTCTGCACGGTCTGCCTTGCCGGAACTGTCTGCGCCATGCGCACCTCTCTTTCTCTGTCCCGCGGCGGGACGAATCTCTCATTTTTTGACGAAAAAGGAAAAGCGCCGCAGGAGCGGTGCTTTTCCTCAATCCCTGAAGAAACAGCAGATGAAAATTCTACAAAATCTTGACAGGTCCATTATATAGTTGTGTGGAACGAAAGTCAACCTTGCCGTTTACAGCACAAGGTTCAAAAGTGCAGGCGTGACGTACGTCTCGATGAGCGCGGCCACCAGCAGCAGCGGCACAGAGAATGTCAAAAAGACGCGGATGCAGTCCAGCACACGGCGGAAAAAGGGCGTATCGCTCTTTTTGAGGATCCGTTCCGTCCCCGTGCGGCAGATGAGAAGGCCCAGCGCGCAGGATAAGATCAGCGCGGACAGCTCAAAAATGCCGTGGGGCAAAACGCCGAGAACATACACACCGAGACCGATGCCCTGCTGCTGATAGATGGCGGCGAACGCGCCGAGCATCAGCGCATTCGTGCCGAGCGCGAGCGCACTGAGCGGCAGGAACGGGATGAGCCCGTAGAGCATCGAGAGGAGGGACGCCGTGATGTTGTTGAAAAACAGCGTCGCCATCATCTGCGACTGGGGAACATCGTCGGTAAGTCCCAGCTGCTCGACCTGCGCGGCGAAGTTTTGAAGCGTCTGCTGCGCCATGTCGGGGAAGAGCATCCCTGCGGCGAAGCCAAGAAGCACCAGCACGCCAAACGCGGCGGCGGTGTTCAAAAATTCCCGCTTGATGAGATCGCGCGAGAGCGTAGGGCAGAGTTCGAAGATCATGCCAGCTTGGCGATACCGGCCTTGACGCGCTTGATCGTCTCCTCACGGCCGAGGATATGGCAAATTTCGACAGCGCCGCCGGGCGTGACGAGCTTGCCCGCAACGGCGATGCGCAGCGGCCACATGAGCGTCGCGTTCTTCACGCCGAGCTCCTCGGCGAACGAGACGAGCATGTCGTGGATGGCGTCGTTCGTCCACTCGGGAAGGCTCTCGAGCTTGGGCAGGACCTTATTGAGCATGTCGAGCGAGACCTCGCTGTTGGTCTTGGACTTCTTGTTCGTATAGAACTCAACGCCGTACTCGGGAAGAGCATCGAAGAAGTCGACCTTTTCGGGAATATCGGTGAGCTTTTCGCAGCGGGCCTGTAAGAGTGCTGCGATCTCACCGACGGAGTACGCTTCGTTCTTGACGGCCTGACGGATGTAAGGCTCGGCAACTTTACAGAATTCCTCGGGCGGGAGATTGCGCAGATAATTCGCGTTGAAATACGTCAGCTTTTCGATGTCGAAAATGGCAGGGGACTTGGAGATGCCGCCGATGTCGAATGCCCCCACCAGCTCGTCGAGCGTGAAGAACTCCTGCTCGCTCTGCTCGCCGCGCGGCGACCAGCCGAGCAGCGCCACATAGTTGAGGATGGCGGGCGTCAGGTAGCCCTGCGCCTTGAGGTCTTCATAGCTCGGGTCGCCGTTGCGTTTACTCATCTTATGCTGCGCGTCGCGCATGACGGGGGAGCAGTGCACGTAGGTCGGCACCTCCCAGCCGAAGCCCTCGTAGAGGAGGTTGTACTTCGGGGCGGAGGAGAGATATTCGCTGCCGCGCACGACATGGGTGATGCCCATGAGGTGGTCGTCGATGACGTTGGCAAAGTTGTAGGTCGGCAGACCGTCGCGCTTCAAGAGTACCTGATCGTCGAGCGTCTTATTCTCCACCGTGATGTCGCCAAAGCTTGCATCGTGGAAGGTCGTGGTGCCGTCCTTCGGGATGCGCTGGCGAATGACGTAGGGCTCGCCCGCGGCGACGCGCGCCTTGGCCTCTTCGAGCGGCAGGCCGCGGCAGGGATCGTCCGCGCGGTCAAATTCGCCGCTGTCCTCCTCGCTCTCGGCCTTTTCGCAGAAGCAGTAGTAGGCGTAGCCGCGCTCGACTAAAAGCTCGGCGTACCTGCCGTAGGTGTCGCGGCGCTCGCTCTGGATATACGGGGCGACGGGGCCGCCGACGTCGGGGCCTTCATCGTGGGAAAGGCCGCATTCCGCCATCGTGCGGTAGATGACGTCCGTTGCGCCCTCGACGAGACGCCCCTGGTCGGTATCCTCGATGCGGAGAATGAACGTGCCGTTTGCGTGGCGGGCGATCAGATAGGTGTAGAGCGCGGTGCGCAGGTTGCCCACGTGCATATAGCCCGTGGGGGAGGGAGCGAAGCGCGTGCGCACCTTACCGTGCGGGATCTTCGCTTCCATTTCCTCAAAATACTTCATGTCGATGGACATAGATGACCTCCTGAAGTGAAATCAAAATAAAGATAGCTTATTACACCATATTTTGACCGAAAAGTCAACGAACGCACGACGCTCTTTTTCACCGGAATATGCTTGTATTTTGAAAAGGGGTATGGTAACATAACAAATTGGGTCGATAGCTGCGCCAAAACGGCGCAATTCGAGATAAAATGAGAAAAACGAACAGATCGGAGAAAAAACGATGGAAAACATGGAAAACGCGGCGCGCAAGAAAGTGATGCTGTCCGGCATTCAGCCCAGCGGCGATCTGACCCTCGGGTCCTACCTCGGCGCGATCAAGAACTGGGCGGAGCGCGACGAGGAATTTGACAACTACTACTTCATGGCCGATATGCACTCGATCACCGTGCGTCAGGACCCTGCGGCGCTGCGCCGCCGCACGCTCGAGCAGCTGGCGCAGTACATCGCCTGCGGCTTGGACCCCGAGAAGAACACGCTGTTCATCCAGTCCCACGTGCCGCAGCACGCCGAGCTCGGCTGGGTCCTGAACTGCTATACGATGTTCGGCGAGCTCTCGCGCATGACGCAGTTTAAGGACAAGTCCGCCAAGAACAGCGAGAACATCAACGGCGGTCTCTTCACCTATCCTGCGCTGATGGCGGCGGATATCCTGCTCTATCAGCCCGACTATGTCCCTGTGGGCGAGGATCAGAAGCAGCATGTCGAGCTCTGCCGCAACATCGTCCAGCGCTTCAACGGCATCTATGGCGACGTCTTCAAGATGCCCGAGCCGTACATTCCCAAGGTCGGTGCGCGCGTGATGAGCCTGAGCGACCCGGGAGCCAAGATGTCGAAGTCCGATAAGGACCCCAACGGCTCCATTTACCTGATGGAAAAGCCCGAGGATATCCTGCGCAAGTTCAAGCGCGCCGTGACCGACAGCGACACGGAAAACTGCGTGCGCTATGATCCCACGAACAAGCCCGGCGTTGCGAACCTGATGACCATCTACTCCGCCGTGACGGGCAAGAGCTTTGACGAGATCGAGCAGGAGTTCGCCGGTAAGGGCTACGGCGCGTTCAAGCCCGCCGTGGGCGAGGCCGTCGTTGAAACCCTGCGCCCCATCCGCGAGGAGGCCACGCGCATTTTGGGCGACAAGGCGTATCTCGAGTCCGTGTATCGCGCGGGCGCACAGAAGGCGTCTTACGTGGCAGAAAAAACGCTGCGCAAGGTCTACAAGAAGGTCGGCTTTGTCGCGCGCTGATTAAAGGGTGGAGAACATGAACGGAATTCCGAAAGAGTTATTGCTGAGCGTCGGCGGCGCGCTGCTGTGCGCGTTTGCCGTCAGCTTTCTGATGTGCCCGCTCGTCAAGTCGTTTGCCTATAAGATCGGCGCGATCGACGTGCCGAAGGACAACCGCCGCATGCACAAAAAGCCCGTACCGCGCCTCGGCGGCCTCGCGATTTTCCTCGGCTTTATCGTGAGCATGCTGCTGTTCGTCAAGGTCGACCATCAGTTACAGGGCATTTTGCTGGGCGCGTCCATCATCGTTGTTTTGGGCGTAGTGGACGATATGTCCCCGCTGCGCGCGTATTTTAAGTTCTGCGTGCAGATCTTCGCGGCGCTCGTCGCCGTGTTCCACGGCGTCGTGATCCAGATGCTCTCCAACCCGAACGTCTTTGCTGAAAGCCCGTATTGGGACCTCGGCTGGCTGTCCATCCCCATCACAGTCTTGTGGATCGTCGGTATCACGAACGCCGTCAACCTCATCGACGGCCTCGACGGCCTTGCCTGCGGCGTTTCGACCATCAGCGCCATTTCGATGCTCGTCATCGCGCTGCTCGTCTCTGAAAGCGATGTGGCGCTCGTGATGGCCGCGCTTGTGGGTGCGTGCCTCGGCTTTATGCCGTACAACAAGAATCCGGCCAAGATGTTTATGGGCGACACGGGCTCGACGTTCCTTGGCTACATCCTTGCGACGATCTCGATCCAGGGCCTTTTCAAGTATTACGCCATCGTGTCGTTCGCGGTGCCGTTCCTGATCCTGGGCCTGCCGATGTTCGACACGCTCTTTGCCATCATCCGCCGCCTTGCCCACGGGCAGAACCCGATGGCGCCTGACCGCGGACACATCCACCACCGCCTCATCGACATGGGCCTCAACCAGAAGCAGGCCGTCGCGGCGCTGTACGTTATCAGCAGTATCCTCGGACTTTCCGCCGTGGTGCTGACGTCGAGCGGCGCGATCAAGGCGATGCTCTTTCTGATGGCGCTGGCGGTGGCGGCGTTCCTCGCCTCGCGCGTCATCTTCCGCCGCGATATCGACAAGGCATTGCAGGCGGAAAAGGCCGCGGCAGAGGAGAAGAGCACAGAGACCGCCACACCGGCGGAAACCGTGCCTGCGGAACCTGAAGAAGAATCCAACGAAGAGAAAAAAGAGGAAGCATAAATGGAAAAACTGCGCATTATGAGCGTGTTCGGCACGCGGCCCGAGGCCATCAAGATGGCCCCGCTTGTCAAGGAGCTTGCCTCGCGCGACGAGATCGAGAGCCTTTGCTGCGTGACGGCGCAGCACCGCGAAATGCTCGATAGCGTGATGGAGGTCTTCGACCTCAAGGCCGACTGCGACCTTGATATTATGACCCCGCGGCAGACGCTCTCGACCATCACGAGCAAGTGTCTGCTCGGTATGGACGACGCCATTGAGCAATTAAAGCCTGACATGATCTTAGTCCACGGCGACACGAGCACGACGTTTGCCGGTGCGCTCTCGGCCTTTTACCACAAGGTGCCCGTCGGACATGTGGAGGCGGGCCTTCGCACCTACGACAAATACTCCCCGTTCCCCGAGGAGATGAACCGCAAGCTCGTCACGGCCATCGCCGACCTCTATTTCTGCCCGACGAAAAATAACCGCGAGAACTTACTCAAAGAGGGCGTGACCGAGGGCCTTTTCATCACGGGCAATACGGTCATTGACGCACTGAAAACAACGGTGCGCAAGGATTACCACTTTACAACAGAACTGCTCAACGAGCTGGACTATTCAAGAAAGGTCGTGCTCGTCACCTGCCACCGCCGCGAGAATTACGGCCAGCCCATGGAGAACATCATGACCGCGCTGCGCGACATCGCCCTCCAGAATGAAGACTGCGAGCTCGTCTATCCCGTGCACCTCAGCCCCGTCGTGCGCGAGAACGCGCAGAAGTTCCTTGCCGGTACGCCGCGCGTGCATTTGATCGACCCGCTGAGCGCGGACGAGATGCACAATCTTATGGCGCGCTGCTACATGGTGATGACCGACAGCGGCGGACTCCAGGAGGAGGCTCCTGCGCTCGGCAAGCCCGTCCTTGTCATGCGCAAAGAGACCGAGCGTCCCGAGGCGGTCGCCGCCGGCACGGTGAAGCTCTGCGGCGTCGAGTACGACGACGTGCTGCGCATGGGCAACGAGGTTCTTCGCAGCAGGGAGGCGTACGACGCGATGGCGCACGCCGTCAACCCCTATGGCGACGGCCACGCCTGCGCACGCATCGCCGACGCGATTTTGTGGCACTTTGGCCGCCGGAGCGAGCGCCCCGCGGATTTTAACGCCTGATTTTGACGGAATGAAAGAAGGGAGTGGAGCGAGATGAGAAAGCGGAGGGTGACGCCCATTGGCGCTGCTTTCGTCGCGCTCGTTTTGCTGGTGCTCCTGTTTGTGGTGCGCGGCGCGCTGCACCGTCCCGCGCACGTCGTGCTGCCGCAGGATGCGAGCAGTAGCGATGTGAGCGACGCGTCGCTCGACGACAGCGCCGTGGGCCGCATCGCCGTGCGGCCCGACACGGTGCAGTCCGCCATCGCGACGCTTGAACGTCCCGCGCGCTACTCGCGCGCCATCACGATCGAGCGCTACTATTCCGGCGGCAGCGGCGTCGACCGCAGCAGTGTCAGCGTCGATGGAGCGTGGATGCGCGTCGACACCGAGCAGGCGAGCGGCGCGCAGAGCCACACGATCTCCAACGGGGAAAGAACGTGGGTCTGGTACGGCGGCAGCGAGCTCTATTACGAGAGCGCCGCAGCCTTCACCGCCGACGAGGAGCAGGGCATCCCGACGTATGAGGACATCCTGCGCCTTGACAAAAAGCGCATCGCCGCGGCGGATTACCGCCTGCTCGACACCGTGGACTGCATCTTTGTGGAAACTGCCGCCGATGACGGCGGCTACATTGAGCGCTACTGGGTCAGCGTGAGCAACGGCCTTCTCTGCGCGGCGGAAAAATTGCAGGGCGAGGATGTCGTCTACCGCATGGCGGGCATGAGCGTCGACAGCGGGAACGTGGCGGAGGACGCCTTTACGCTGCCGGACGGCACAGTGCTCCACGAAGGTGCGCTCGACGGCGCAAACCGGTAAAAGAAACTGAAAAGGCCGTCCGAAGATCGTTCTTCGGACGGCCTTTTTGTCAAAATATGTCATAAAATGAGCAGCAGCCCCAGCGCGACTAAAAGCTCGTCGTCCGCCTTTTCCTCAAAGAGGAAAAAGAGAATGAGCAGCAGCAAAATGTCCGCCGTGTCCACGCCCTTGAGCGGTAATTTGTCGAGGATGCGCGAGAAAAACTGCGACGCCTCCTGACTGATCGGCGGCGGAGGGGGAGCGCCCCCCTGCGGCGGCCTTGGCGGCGGTGCGTTTCCACCGGAGGGCGGCGGGGGAGGCGGCCTGTTATCACGCGGCGGTTCGCCGTGCGGCGCGTCCTGCATCGGCATGCGGGTGTAGACGCCGTCGTCGTTGCGCAGATAGCGGTTATACATTGCGCGGCCCCCCTTCGCTGAGGAGCAGCGTCTTTCCCAGGTGGATGAAGCGCGCGAGCTGTGCCGCGCGCTCGACCTTGTCCTGCCGCTCCGGCTTCAAAAATGGGCGCAGCGCGCGCAAAAACGCGGCGGTCTCGCCGCTCTCGGGCCGATTGAGCTGCGAGAGCACGGGCAGCAGCTTGGCGATCATGCCGGGGTCAATGCCGCCGAGCAGCGACGAAAGATCACCCATCGGATCGCCCTGCGGCGGTGGCGGCGTGGGAGCAGACGGCGCAGGACCGGCCGCACCGCCCGCGGGCGGGGGAGGCGGCGCGCTGCCGCCGGACTGCCCCATCTGCTGCGACAGATTTTGCGCCATGTTCATCACCTGCGCCATGGCGTCCGGATCGGAGAGCAGGGTATTCAGTTTTTCCTCCCACTCGCTCATCGTGACGCCCTCCCGCGGTTTTTATTTTTTTGCGTTGTCGTTGATGCGGTTCATAATGGCCATGCCCTCGGGACTTTTCATCAGGTTCGAGAGCATTGTGGCCAACTCTTTCGTGTTGCCCGCCGCGGCATTCTGCGCCGCGTGATTGAGCGCCGCGCCGCCATCCTGAGAGGTGAGCATCTGCATGAGCCTTTGCCCGTCGCCCGATTGCAGGAGCGACTGCGCTATGGCAGGATTGCGCTTGAACTTGTCGATGAGTTGCTGCGTGCTGTGATCCATAGCTGTGCCTCCGTTTCCTGTCTTTCAAGGCAGTATATGAGAGGGACGCGGCAGTTGTGCCGCCGCAGCGGCGAAATTTTTTGAAAAATTTTCCGAACCCGTGAAAGAAAACGCCCTGCCCGCGCACATGTATGGTGTAAGGCCTTTGAGGAGAGAAACATATATGTTTTCAAACGAAGCATTTGCCCAAAATGCAGAAAAGTACATGGACACGGTCTTTCGTGTGGCCTACGGCTGGCTCAAAAACCCGGACGACGCCAACGATGTGACGCAGGACGTATTGGTAGAGCTGTACAAAACGGACAAGGCGTTCGAGTCGGACGCCCATTTGAAAAACTGGCTCATCCGTGTCACCGTCAATCGCTGCAAGATGCTCTTCCGCTCGCCGTGGCGCCGGCACGAGGACATCGACGACTATGCCGAGACATTGTCCTTCGAGCAGCCGCGGGACGGCGAGCTCTTCAAAGCCGTGATGGCACTCGACAAAAAATACCGTGTGCCGCTGCTGCTCTTCTATTACGAGGGGTATACAACGGCGGAAGCCGCGTCGATGCTCGGCATTCCCGAAAAGACCGTCAGCACAAGACTTTACCGCGCAAGGGCGAAGCTCAGAACGATTTTGGAGGAGGAGTAAAGCAATGACAGAAAAAGAGAGATTTCAACGCGCATTCGCGCCGCTGCACGCCTCCCCGGACACGATGACGGAGGTAATGAAGATGACAGAACGGAAAACGAAACGCCCCGCGCTGCGCCGCGCCGCGACCATCAGCCTTGCGGCCGCGCTCGTGCTGGCGCTCGGCAGCGTCGCCTATGCCTCGGATCTCGGCGGCATTCAGCGCACGGTGCAGCTCTGGCTCAACGGTGAGATGACGGATGCAACGCTGACGGTGAAAAATGGTCACTATACCGTCAACTATACCGACAGCGAAGGAAACGAGCGCGAGCGGAGCGGCGGAGGCGTCGCCTTCGAGCCGGATGGCACGGAGCGGGCACTGACCGAGGAGGAACTGCTCGCAGATATCAATTGCCCCGAGGTAACCTATCGGGATGACGGCACGGTCACGGTCTACTACCTCGACCAGAAGCTCGACGTCACGGACAAGTTCGACGAGGACGGCGTCTGCTACGTGCAGCTTGAGGGCGGCGAGAAGACGATCTACATGACCATCAAGCGCGGCAACGGCTACGCAACGAGCACGACAAAGTACATCCTGCCAAGCGAATTCAACAACTGAAAGAAAAACGAGAAAGGTTCCGCACAGCATCGCTGTGCGGAACCTTTCTCCTATTGGGGAAAGCCTCGCAGAGTTTCGTGCCCGCAGGCACGAAATAAAATCAGATCGTTTTTCGCCGCGGCGTGTACGTGGTGAAAAACACCTCTCGCGGAGCGTGTGTCGAGCTGCCATATTGGCGGCGAGGCACGGAGCGCAGCGCGGCCTTCTCCAAAAAGCGGCAAAGCCGCTTTTTGGAAGATATTATTTCTGCGCTTTGCCGTAGTCGCAGTCTTTTCTCAGCGGGCAGCCGTCGCAGTTGGCTTTGCGGGCGGTGCAGCGGTCGCGGCCGAACAGCACCAGTCGGTGGCAGAAGTCGCTCGATTCCTCCGGCGGCAGGATGGCGCGCAGCTGCTTTTCGACGCTCAGCGGGTCCTTGCTGCCGTCCGTCAGGCCGAGGCGGCCCGTGATGCGGATGCAGTGCGTGTCGCACACGTAGGCGGGCTGGCCGTAGACGTCACCGAGGATCAGGTTTGCCGTTTTGCGCCCGATGCCGGGGAGGGCTGTGAGCTCCTCCATCGTGCCGGGGACCTTACCGCCGTACTTTTCGAGCAGGATCTTCGCGCACTCGACGATGTCCTTCGACTTCGTGTTGTAAAATCCGCAGGAGCGGATCGCGTCGCCGACCTCTTCATACGTCGCGTTCGCGAAGGCCTCAAGCGTCGGGAACTTCTGATAGAGCGACGGCGTGACCATGTTCACGCGCGCGTCGGTGCACTGGGCGGAAAGGCGCACGGCGAACAGAAGCTCGTAGTCCTTTTTATATTCGAGCGAGCAGCGCGCGTTGGGGTAGAGGACCTTCAGCTCCTCCACGATGCGGCGGACGGCGGCTTTGGATTTCATGGCGAAACCTCCTGCGTTTCATCAATACTGCCGACAGTATAGCACAAAGACACGGAGAAATCGACAGAAAAAGTCTGTGCAGCGAAGAAAAAACGTGCTATAATCATTTCATCTGTGAAAAAGGAGGCTTGTGCGATGCGGCTACTATTCAAGCAGCGCTTTTTTTCGTGGTTCGACAGCTACGATATCTACGATGAGGACGGCAACACCGTCTTTACGGTCGAGGGCAAGCTCGCCTGGGGGCATTGCCTGCACGTTCTGAACGCCATGGGCGATCACATCGGAACGGTGCAGCAGCGGGTGCTGACCTTCCTCCCGAAGTTTGAACTCTACATCGGCAAGCTGTATTACGGCTGTATCCGCAAGGAATTTACCTTTTTCACCCCGCGCTTCACGCTTGAGTGCAGCGACTGGGAAGTGAACGGCAGCTTCATGGAGTGGGACTACACGATCGACAGCGCCTCGCGCGGCTGTATCGCGACGATCACGAAAGAGCTTTTTCACTGGACGGACACCTACGTCATCGACGTCGCCGATCCCAAGGACGCGCTGGGCGCGCTGATGGTCGTGCTGGCGATTGACGCGGAAAAATGCAGCAGGAACAACTGATATGAGTGAAAAAAGACCTTTGGCGGATGAGATCCGCCCGCTGACGCTCGACGAGGTCGTGGGTCAGAAGCACTTGCTCGGAAAGGGTGCGCTGCTGCGCCGGCTCATCGAGTCCGGCTCAAGCGCGAATATGATCTTCTACGGCCCGTCCGGCACGGGCAAGACGACGATCGCGAACATCATCGCGAACCGCACGAATAAGACCCTGTACCGCCTGAACGCGACGACCGCGAGCCTTCAGGATGTCAAGAGCATTATCTCCGATGTCGGCACGATGATGGCACCGGGCGGCATTCTGCTCTACCTCGACGAAATTCAGTATTTCAACAAAAAGCAGCAGCAGAGCTTGCTCGAATTCATGGAAAACGGCTCTATCACGCTGATCGCGTCGACGACGGAGAACCCGTATTTTTACGTTTACGGCGCGCTTTTATCCCGTTCGACGGTGTTTGAGTTCAAAAACGTCAGCGCGGAGGAGACGATCCCCGCAGTTGAGCGCGCGCTCGGCATTTTAAAAGAGCACAGCGAGCTGCCGCTTTCCTGGGAGGACGACGTGCCGCGCGTCATCGCGCAGCAGTGCGGCGGCGATGTGCGCAAGGCCGTGAGCGCGTGCGAGCTTTTATACGAGGCGGCGGACGTCACGAACGGCGAACTTTTGCTGAAAAGTGAAGACGCCTTACAGGTCGCGCAGCGCAGTGCCATGCGCTACGACAAGGGCGGTGACGCGATGTACGACTGCGCGAGCGCGCTGATGAAGTCGCTGCGCGGCAGCGACCCCGACGCGGCGCTCCACTACCTTGCAAGATTTTTAGAGGCGGGCGATCTGGTCACGCCATGCAGGAGGTTACTCTGCTCGGCGAGCGAGGACGTCGGCATGGCCTATCCGCAGGCTATCGCCATCGTCAAGGCCTGCGTCGACACCGCGATGCAGCTCGGCCTTCCCGAAGCGCAGCTGCCGCTGGCGCAGGCGGCGGTGCTGCTCGCCACCGCACCGAAGTCCAACAGCGTGATCGAGGGCATCGGCGCTGCCTGGGCGGATGTGAAGGCGGGCAAGAGCGGCAATTTCCCGCGCTGCCTCCAGAATGTCCACGCCGATTCGACCGGCGGCGCGCAGGGGCAGAACTACAAGTACCCGCACGCCTACCCGAACCACTGGGTGAAGCAGCAGTATCTGCCCGACGAGCTCAAAAACGTGCAGTACTACCGCTACGGCGACAACAAGGTCGAGCGCGCCGCCGCGCAGTACTGGGAAGCGATCAAGGGGTGAGCACATGGACCTGAGGTTGAACGATATTGTCGAAATGAAGAAGCCGCATCCCTGCGGCGAAAAGCTCTGGCTCGTGACGCGCGTGGGCATGGACATCAAGCTCAAATGCAGGCGCTGCGGCCGCGAGGTGATGCTCCCGCGCGCCAAGGCGGAAAAGGGCATCAAGAAAATCGTAGAAAGGGAGGAACCCCATGAATAAGAAGACGAGAGCCGTCGCGATCCTGCTGGTCGCGGTGATGATCTTATCGCTGGTTGCATCGATGGTTATTCCGTATTTATAAAATACAGCGCGATAGCGCTGCACATTATTCCCTGCGCCGCGCAGGGGAGCGAGTCAAAGGGGCCATTCTCTTTCGTGAAAGAGAATGGCCCCTTTGGAACCCCAAGAGAAAGACTTAGATTGGCAGTCTCAGGCTTGGATGACTTTTATGCCTCCGGAATGAAAATGCCTGCGCGCGGCGTTGCCGCGTTAGCATTGCTATACGATTTGAGTTGCTTCTATTATCCGCTGTTGCTCTGCCTATCTTGTAGGAGTGCAGCCTAATTTCCGTCTACCGCCAGTCTCCACAATGCGGCGAGCGCAGCAATGCCGCTATTTCGCATGCAGTCTGCCGCCGTTCTACCGTCACTCGCGCCTCACGGCAGTAAGGCGCGGTTGAGAGTGGTCACGAATTGCAGGGGTTCATGGCGAAGCCATGTACACCGCACTTACATTGCGCAGCGCGTGCAGTTCTTC
>OGJV01000189.1_pt1 | contig 38786 bp, 35 predicted proteins | sample 1572271 | NCBI WGS metagenome assembly OGJV01 (sample SAMEA2582107, study PRJEB24529) | metagenome | biome: Human gut stool | place: China | collected 2011
GACGCCGTGCGGACGCTCTCCGAGGCGTTGCCCGTGATCTATTCGGGCGTGGCGCTGGGGCAGGTGTTCAAGGGAGTGCTGAAACCCGATCCCGCGCTGGCTTTTTTCGACGGGCTGAACCGCGGGGCGCTGCCTGCGGCGGAACTGGACGACGAAGAGACGCTGCGCTTCCTGCGCCGGCAGGACATCGCCGCCGGAGGGCTGGCCGAGGGGATGAACCTCGTCTGCTCGCGGGGGCGTGCGCTGGGATTCGCCAAACGGATCGGTGCACGGGTGAATAACCTGTATCCCAACTCATTGCGAATTATAAAACAATAGATATGGCCGATAAACTTTTTTATTCGATGGGCGAGGTGGCCGAGATGTTCGACGTCAACACGTCGTTGATCCGCCACTGGGAGTCGCAGTTCAGCGTTATCCGCCCCAAGCGCAACAAGAAAGGCAACCGTCTCTTCTCGCCGCAGGATGTGGAGAACCTCAAACTGATCTACCACCTGGTCAAGGAGCGGGGCATGACCCTCGAGGGCGCCAAGAAAGCCCTGAAACAGAAGCCTGCGGCCGAGGGCGGCGTGCAGCGCGATGCCGAGCTGATGGAGCGCCTGCAACGCATCCGTGCGCTGCTGGCCGAGGTGCGTGAAGACCTGAAGGCCGGCGAGGGCGAGATCCTTGCCGGCGCGGATGCCGAAGTTCCGGCGGCGGAGGCCGGAGCGACAGTGCCCCGCCGCAAGGCGAAACCCGTGGTGAAGATCGTCCCGGAGGATGCCGCGGCGCAGGGGGCCGCCGAACCCGGGCAGCCCGCGTCGAAACGTCTGCGCAAGCCCCGCCGCAAAAAGGAGGAGCCGGAACACAAGGAGCTCTTCGCCTTTTACGAACAGTCGCTCTTTTAGGGGCGCAACGGGCGCCGCACCCCTTGGGGAAGGCTGCGCTGCAAGGCGGAAAGCGCAGTGCCGCGGCCGCAGGGCGGATGGCCCCGCCGGGGCAGAAAAAATGATAACCAGACAAATCAGGATACTATGCTAATCAGGGAAGTGACCGATGTCATCGAGCGTTTCGCACCGCTCGCATGGCAGGAATCGTACGACAACGCAGGCTTGATCGTGGGGCGCCCGGACGACGAGGTGCACAGGGCGCTGCTGGCCGTGGACGTCACGGACGAAGTGATGGCCGAGGCCGAACGCGAAGGGTGCGACATGGTCATCACGCACCATCCGATCGTTTTCCATGCGCTCAAGCGCTTCAATTCGGCAGACCAGGTGCAGCGCTGCGTCGAACGGGCTATCCGCGGCGGCATTGCGCTCTATGCGTGCCACACCAACCTGGACAGCGCCCCCGGGGGGATGAGCTGGCGGCTGGCCGAGATGCTGGGCGTGGGGGACTTGCGCGTGCTCCAACCCGCGCAGGCGGACGAAAAGGTCGGGTTCGGCGTGGTGGGCGAGCTGCCCGAGCCGATGGCTACGGTGGAGTTCATGCGCCGCATGCAGCGCGTGCTGGGCGTTCGGGTCGTGCGCCACAGCGACATCGCTTCGCCCGAGGTGCGGCGCGTGGCGGTCTGCACCGGTGCGGGGGCTTCGATGATCGGCGACGCGCGCCGTGCCGGGGCTGACATATACGTCACGGCGGATATGAAGTACAACGACTTCATGACGCCGGATAAAGCTCTCACCGTAGCGGATATAGGCCATTTTGAAAGCGAATATTGCGCAATTCAGATTTTATTTGATATTTTGTCGAAAAATTTGATTACCTTTGCGGTTCGCAAGAGTGAAAGCTCTCGCAATCCGGTGAACTATTTGGTTTAAGTCTAAACTATACAAGTACATTATATGGCAACACAGAAGAAAACTGCCGACGTTGACTATTCGATGCAGGAGAAGATCATCGCACTCTATGAATTGCAGAAGATCGACAGCAAGATCGACGAAATCAACAAGGTGAAAGGTGAACTGCCTCTCGAGGTTCAGGATCTCGAAGACGAGATGACCGGCCTGAAAACCCGGATCGACAACATCAATGCCGAAATCGAGGAGCTGAACACGCTCACCAAGCAGCGCAAGCGCGAGGTCGACCAGGCCAAGATTCTCATCGGCAATTACAAGGAGCAGCAGAACAACGTGCGCAACAACCGCGAGTTCGATGCCATTACCAAGGAGATCGAGTACCAGGAACTGGAGATCGAACTGGCCGAGAAGCGCCTCAAGGAGTACGCCGCCGGTGTGAAAGCCAAGAAACTCCAGCTGGAGGAGGCCGAAGCCGTAGCGGAAGGCCGTGCCGCCGACCTGGCTGCCAAGAAGAACGAACTGGAAGGGATCGAAGCCGAAACCGCACCCCAGGTCGCAGAGTACGAAGTACAGGCCGACCGGGTCAAGGCCAAGATCGACGAGCGCCTGTTGTCGGCCTATGGCCGCATCCGCAGCAATGTGCGCAACGGGCTGGCGGTCGTGACCGTGAAGCGCGATGCCTGCGGCGGTTGCTTCAACCGGATTCCCCCGCAGCGCCAGGTGGAGATTCGCCAGGGCAAGAAACTTATCGTCTGCGAATATTGCGGACGTATCCTTGTGGCCGATCCCGAAGAGGGGCTGGAATAGCCCTGTGGAAAAATTAAGAAAGCAGGCCGGAGTGTACACTCCGGCCTGCTTTGCATTGGGGGGCAAGTCCCGGGTTCTATTTGGGCGTTCTTGCCCCTGTGCTCCTGGATTATCCGCCTTTGCCGTATGCGTGGCGCGGCGGATTTTCGGGATTGTTGTCTTGTCGTGCCGGGAGCCGGGAGCCGGGAGCCCGGGCTGCCTACCAGACGACCTGGTCGGGGAGGATTTCGCCGTCGGCGGCGTCGCCCGCGTCGAAGGAGGCGGCTTTGTACTGGATGCAGATCATCGTCATCGGGCTGTCGCCCGTGTTGCGCAGCGAACGCCTGCCGGCAGGCGAAACCCGTATGACGCTCCCCTCGCCTACGGGGAAGACCTGCCCGTCGACCTGGAACTCCCCGTCTCCGCCGAGGATGATGTAAAGTTCTTCGTGGGTCTTGTGGGTGTGGAGGAACCCGACGCTGCCGCCCGGTGCGAACTGCTGGAACGACATCTCGGCCCCGGTGGCCTGCAGATCGCCGCCTACGAATACTTTTCCCGGGATCTCCACGCCCGGTGCCAGCGGCAGCGCGTACTGGTTCAACTCTTCGGTTTTTCCGACCGTCACGGCTGCGAAATTCGCGCCTGAGGCTACTTTTTCTACCTTTTTCATGGTTAAGGGTTATTAAAGCGTTTATGAATTGTGTTCTCTGTATTGCCGTTGCGAAGGTAAGGAGAATGCAGCGTTCGTGCAAGACGGTACGCTGGCGTATGTTGCTAACATTTAGGTAACTGATGTTGTATGTCAGGCAGAAATCCGGGTGAAAAAAAGATTTTTTTGCAGGCAGCATGTGCGCGGCGACACGCGCGGCCGTGATACGGGGCGTTTTGCCCTCCCGCGCAAAGCCTGCCGGGCAGGGACTCGGCGTGTGCTGTCCGGCTGCGGGAATAGCGGCCGGACAGGCGGTTTTACTGGGCTGGGTGGGAGCTTGTTGGGCGCCGGGAGGTTGGGGAACGGTATCTGCTGGGCGGTTTGCGGCCGGGACAGGTAAAAGTGCCGGGGTTTCGGGATTTTTAAATTTTTTTGTAAATTGGAGAATGTTAATTTATTAACACCAAAAATCCTTCCTATTTTATAAATAATCCTTAACTTTGCAAAGTTGTAATTTGCCTACTAAAATTACTGATAGATGAAAATAGCCCTTGCCCAGTTGAACTATACGATCGGGGATATCGACGGCAATACCTCGAAAATCATCGATTCGATCAACAAAGCGAAAGCGCAGCGTGCCGACCTGGTCATCTTTGCCGAACAGGCCGTGAGCGGAACCCCGGCTTTCGATCTGTTGCGTAAAACGACCTTCCTCGAACTGTGCGAGGATGCGCTGGTCGAAATCGCGTCGTGCTGCGACGGTATCGCGGCCATCGTGGGACTCCCGATCCTGACGCGCGAAGGCACCATCAGCGCCGCGGCGCTGATCCAGGATCGCAAAGTGCTGCGCTACGTGGGTAAGAAATATATCACCGCACGCCGCGAAATGGGCTTCCTCGTCCCTTCGAAGGGATTCGAGTACGCGACGATCAAGGGCCACAAGTGCGCCATCGTCGTGGGCGACGACCTGAGCCGCGAGCATGACTTCGACAAGTCGGTCGAGACCGTCATCTCGATAAACGCCCGCAAATACGGCCGGGGGACGATGACCTACCGTTACGAGATGATGCGCCACCTGTCGTTCGTCGAAGGCAAGAACCTCGTGCTGGTGAACCAGGTAGGCGGTTCGACGGACATCGTTTACGACGGTACGTCGGGGGCGTTCAACAACCGCGGGGAGCTGGTGCTGATGATGAAGCACTTCGAGGAGGATTTCCAGATTTTCGACACCAAGGCGGCCGGCGAGCCGGTCTCGATCCCCTCGACCTACAACGACCGTACGCGGATGGTCTACCAGGCGGCCCGGTGCGGCCTGCGCGACTTTTTCGTGAAGAACGGCTATAAAAAGGCCTGCATAGGCCTTTCGGGCGGCATCGACTCGGCCGTGGTGGCCTGCCTGGCCGCCGATGCGCTGGGACGCCAAAATATCCGGGCTTTGCTCCTGCCCTCACAGTTCTCTTCCGACCATTCGGTCGAAGATGCGAAGAAACTGGCCGAGAACCTCGGCATCGAGTACAACGTAATTCCCATCACGGAAATATACACCAGCGTGGTGAACACCCTCAAGCCGGTCATCGGCGGCCGGGAGTTCGACGCCACGGAGGAGAATATCCAGACCCGTATCCGCACGGTGCTGTTGATGGCCGTGCAGAACAAGGCGGATTACATCCTGCTCAACTCGTCGAACAAGAGCGAAAATGCGCTGGGGCTCTGTACGCTCTACGGCGATACGGCGGGCGCTTTCAGCCCTACGGGCGACCTCTACAAGAGCGAGATGTACGACCTGGCACGCTACATCAACCGCACGCAGGGCGACCCGATCCCGGGCAATATCCTCGACAAGGAACCCTCGTCGGAGTTGCACCCGGGGCAGAAGGACAGCGACATCCTGCCGCCGTACGAGGTGGTGGACGCGATCCTTTACCGCATGATTGAGGAGGGGCAGCACCGTGAGGAGATCGTCAATGCGGGATTCGATTCCGAGGTCGTGGAGAAGATCCACGCCATGATCATGCGCAACGAGAAGAAGCGCTACCAGTTTCCGCCCGTACTGCGCCTGTCGATGTGCTCGTTCGGGCACGAGCGCCTTATGCCGCTTACCAACAAATACGGCGATTGAGGGGTGGTGGCAGCACGGATTGAACATAGCGGCGTGGTGGAACGCACGGAACGCGACACGGTCTATGTGAGGATCACCTCCCACAGTGCCTGCGGTACCTGCAAGGCCCGCGAAGCGTGCGGCCTGGCCGAGGCGCAGGACAAGATCGTGGCCGTGAAGAGTCCCGACGCGGCGCAGTTCGCCGTCGGGGAACAGGTTATCGTCGGCGTCCGTCGTAGTGCGGGCGCTGTCGCTGTTATACTGGCCTATGTCGGGGCGCTGGCCGTGCTGCTGGCCGTGCTGGTCGCCGCCGTTGCGGTGCTCGGCTGGAGCGAAGGCCGCGGCGCGCTGGCCGCACTGGGAGCCGTGGGTGTCTATTACTGCGTATTATGGCTCTTCAGGCATAAAATCGAACACACAATTCATTTCTCAATAACCAAACACTACTGATGGAAGTATTACTTTACACAATCCTGACGCTTTGTGCGCTGGGAGTGCTTTCCGCGGTGATCCTTTACTTCGTGGCCCAAAAATTCAGGGTCGAGGAAGATCCCCGGATCGACGAGGTGGAGAAGATGCTGCCGGGCGCCAACTGCGGCGGCTGCGGCTTCGCCGGGTGCCGCGGCATGGCCGACGCGCTCGTGAAACAGGACGACATCTCGGCGCTCTTCTGCCCCGTGGGCGGCGGCGACTGCATGAAGGCTGTTGCGGCCTACCTCGGCAAGTCGGCACCGGAAAAGGAGCCGCAGGTGGCCACCGTGCGCTGCGGCGGCACCTGCGACAAGCGCCCCCGCACCAACGAGTACAACGGTGCCAGGTCGTGCGCCGTGGCGTCGTCGCTCTATGTGGGCGAGACGGGTTGCGCATTCGGCTGCCTCGGGTTCGGGGACTGCGTCGTCTCGTGTGCGTTCGATGCGATCCGCATGAATCCCGCGACGGGGCTTCCCGAAGTCGACCCCGACAAATGTACGGCCTGCGGGGCCTGCGTGAAGGCGTGTCCCAAAATGATTATCGAATTGCGCAAGAAGTGGCCGAAGAACCGGGCGGTGTACGTGTCGTGCGTGTCGAAGGACAAGGGCGCCGTGGTGATGAAGGCCTGCAAGGCGGGTTGCATCGGATGCGGCAAATGCCAGAAGGTCTGCGCGTTCGGTGCAATCACCATTGAAAACAACCTCGCCTATATCGACCCGCAGAAGTGCAAGCTCTGCCGTAAGTGCGTGAACGAGTGCCCGACGGGTGCCATCGTGCTGGCGGGCATGGATCCGCTGCCCAAGGTCCCGAAGGCACCGGCTGCCCCTAAAGCCTCACCTGCTGCTAAGGAGGCTTCTGCCGGAGTCCCGACAGCGCCCGATGCCGGGGCTACCCCGGCTGTGTCGGCTGCCGAAACTCCGAAAGCCGAATAAGTACCGTCAAATCAGAGAAACACAAGATATGAAGACATTTCCAATAGGCGGAGTCCATCCGTCGGAAAATAAACTGAGCGGCGCCAAACCGATCGAGGTGCTTCCGCTGCCCGACGTGGTGACGATCCCGCTCGCACAGCACATCGGCGCCCCCGCCGTGGCCAAGGTCGCCAAGGGCGACAAGGTCGTGACGGGGCAGCTCATCGCCGAGGCGGGCAGCTTTATGTCGGCCAACATTCACGCCCCGGTTTCGGGGACGGTAACGGCCGTGGACATGGTGCCCAACGGGCAGGGGCTGCGCCAGATGATGATTACGATCAAGCGCGAGGGCGACGACTGGGCCGAGGGAATCGACCGCTCGGAGACGATCGTCCGCGAGTGTACGCTCTCGGCACAGGAGATCGTCGCCCGGATCAAGGACGCCGGCATCGTCGGCATGGGCGGCGCGACGTTCCCCACGCACGTGAAACTCTCGATTCCTCCCGGGAAAAAGGCCGAATCGCTGATTATCAACGGTGTAGAGTGCGAGCCTTACCTTACGTCCGACCACCGTACGATGCTGGAGCACGGTGAGGAGCTGCTCGTGGGCGTGACGATCCTGATGAAGGCCATCGCCGTGGAGAAAGCCTATATCGGGATCGAGAACAACAAACCCGACGCCATTGCGCACCTGCGCCGTCTGGCCCAAGGGGATAAGGGCATCGAGGTGGTGCCCCTCAAGGTGAAATACCCGCAGGGCGGTGAGAAACAGCTGATCGTGGCCATTACGGGGCGCGAGGTGCCGCCCCCGCCCGCACTCCCGATCGACGTGGGCGCCGTGGTGGGCAATGCCTCGACGACCTATGCGGTCTACCAGGCCGTGCAGAAGCACAAGCCGTTGATCGAGCGCGTGGTGACGATCACGGGCAAAGGCGTCCGGGAGCCCAAGAACCTGCTGACCCGTATGGGTACGCCCGTCGAGGCGCTGATCGAGGCGGCCGGAGGGCTTCCCGCCGATGCGGGCAAGGTCATCAACGGCGGCCCGATGATGGGGCGCGCGATGGTCAACCTCGCCTCGCCCGTGACGAAGGGGTGCTCGGGCATCACCGTCATGAGCGGCCGCGACGCCCAGCGCCGCGAGGCTTCGCAGTGCATCAAGTGCGCCAAGTGCGTGGCTGCCTGCCCGATGGGGCTCGAACCCTATTACCTCTCGAAGATGACCCAGAAGAAAGGCTGGGAGGAAGTGGAGGCACAGATGATCACTTCGTGCATCGAGTGCGGCTGCTGCCAGGCCTCGTGCCCCTCGTACCTGCCGCTGCTGGACTGGGTGCGCCTGGGGAAACAGACTGTCATGGGCATTATCCGCGCACGTGCCGCGGCACCGAAAAAGTAAATGGAAAAACAGAAAGATATTATGGCAAACAAACTTGTTGTTGCTCCCGCTCCGCACGTGCAGACTTCGCAGTCGACGGCCAGGATCATGCGCGACGTCGTGATCGCGCTGATGCCCGCGCTGGTCGTCTCGATGGTGGTGTTCGGGGTGGACGTGCTGCGTGTCACGGCGCTCAGCGTGGCGTGCTGCGTGTTGTTCGAGTACCTTATCCAGCGGTTCCTCGTCGGTGGCTCGCTGACCATCGGGAACTGGTCGGCCGTGGTGACGGGCGTGCTGCTGGCTTTCAACCTGCCCGCGTCGATTCCCTGGTGGATCGTCGTGATCGGCGCATTCGTCGCCATCGCCATCGCCAAGATGACCTTCGGCGGGCTGGGTAAAAATCCGTTCAACCCCGCGCTGGTGGGGCGTGTGTTCCTGCTGATCGCCTACCCGGTGCAGATGACTTCGTTCCCGATGCCGGCGAACGGAGCCTTCGACGCACTTTCGGGCGCTACGCCGCTGGCGGCCGTGAAACACGGCGTTGCCCCCGACGTGCTCGGCGTGCAGGAACTGCTGCTGGGCAACATGCCCGGCTCACTGGGCGAGGTGGCGGCATTGGCACTGATCTGCGGTTTCGTATACCTGCTCTGGCGCCGCGTCATCACGTGGCAGATTCCCGTGTCGGTGCTCGGTACGATGGCCGTATTCGCGTTTGTCGTGGCCCTCGCTTCGGGCAGTACCGGGCCGGTGCTGTGGCAATTCCCGCTGTTCCATGTACTGGCCGGCGGAGCTCTGCTGGGCGCGATATTCATGGCGACGGATTATTCGACCTCGCCGATGACCGTCAGAGGGGGTGTGATCTTCGGCATCGGTATCGGCGCCATCACGATGTGCATCCGCCTGTGGGGCGCCTATCCCGAGGGTATGTCGTTCGCGATACTGATCATGAACGCCTGTGTGCCCCTGATCAACAAATATGTCAAACCCAAGCGCTTCGGCGTTAAATAGGAGGTGACGCAGTATGAAAAGTACACTTGTGAATATGACGGCCGTACTGTTCGGCATCACGCTCGTGGCTTCGGCCGGTGTGGGCGCCGTGAACATGATTACGGCCGAACCGATCGCCCAGGCCGAGCAGGCGGCGAAGGTCGAGGCGCTGAAGGTCGTGCTTCCGCCGTTCGACCAGACCGTACCCGAAGCGCTGACGATCGACGATATGCCGATCACGGTCTACACCGCAACCAAGGGAGGACAGGTCGCGGGCTACGCCGTGGAGTCGATGACCAAGAACGGTTTCGGCGGCGCGATCAGCATGATGGTGGGCTTCACGCCCGACGGTGAAGTGGTCAACGTCAACGTGCTCAGGCAGGCTGAGACCCCTGGGCTCGGGACGAAGATGGCCGACAAGGAAAATGTGCTGCTGGGGAGCATCCAGGGCAAGAAACTCGAAACGATGAAGCTCGTGGACGGCAAGCTGGCCGTGAAGAAGGACGGCGGCGACGTCGACGCGCTGACGGCCGCGACCATATCCTCGCGCGCCTATGTCGATGCGATCAACCGCGCCTGGATGGCTTACAAGAGCGTAGCGACGGGTACGGCGCCGACAGACGTATCGTCGGGAGCGACTTCTGCGGCCGGAGATTCGGCAGAGGAACAAACCAACGGGCCGGCGGCTCAGGAAGGAGGGCAAAATGAATAAACTGAACATCATTCTGAGCGGCATCGTCAGGAACAACCCGACGTTCGTGCTGGTGCTGGGCATGTGTCCCACGCTGGGTACGACGACCTCGGCCGGAAACGGCATGGGCATGGGGCTGGCGACGATGGCCGTGCTGATCATGTCGAACCTGGTGATCTCGCTCATCAAGAACATCATTCCGGACAAGGTGCGCATCCCGGCGTTCATCGTCGTGATCGCCTCGTTCGTGACCGTGGTCGAAATGCTGATGAAAGCCTACACGCCGCCCCTGTACGAGGCGCTGGGCGTCTTCATCCCGCTGATCGTGGTGAACTGCATTATTCTGGGGCGTGCCGAGGCTTTCGCCTCGAAGAATACGCCGCTGGATTCGGTGCTCGACGGTGTCGGGATCGGTTTGGGCTTTACGCTTTCCCTGACGGCCGTAGGTGCCGTGCGCGAGATCCTGGGCAGCGGCGCGATCTTCGGCATCAGCCTCGGAACGGCCGATTACATGCCGCTGATCTTCGTCCTCGCACCGGGGGCATTCCTGGTGCTGGGGTACCTCATGGTATTGTTTAATAAATTAGCCAAGAAATAGTTATGGAGCTTTCATATTTCGCAATCATCATCGGCGCCATCTTCGTCAACAACGTCGTACTGGCGCAGTTCCTCGGCATCTGCCCGTTCCTGGGCGTGTCGTCGAAGGTCGAGACCTCGATGGGTATGGGCGCTGCCGTAACGTTCGTCATGGCAATCGCCGCCGTGGTGGCCTGGCTGATCCAGGCTTATGTGCTCGTGCCGCTGGACATCGTCTACATGCAGACGATCGTCTTCATCCTCGTGATCGCCGCGCTGGTACAGATGGTCGAGATCATGCTCAAGAAACTCTCGCCTTCGTTATATCAGGCACTGGGTATCTTCCTGCCCCTGATCACGACCAACTGCGCCGTGCTGGGCGTGGCGATCCTGATGATCCAAAAGGAGTTCAACCTCTTGCAGAGCGTCACTTATTCGGTGGCTACGGCGCTGGGATTCGCCCTGGCGCTGGTGCTCTTCGCCGGCATCCGCGAGAGGCTCGAATTCGAGGACGTGCCCAAGGCTTTCAGGGGCGTGCCTATCGCGCTGATCACGGCCGGTATCCTCGCCATGGCCTTCATGGGATTCTCGGGGCTGGTATAACGACGTCCCGCAATGCGAAACAGCCACCTTCGGAAATGAGGGTGGCTGTTTGTCCTTTGCAGTAATTGAGATGTTCCGTGAATTTCTCGATCCGGCCTGCTGCCGGCCCGGAAACGGGCAACAGCCTTTGGGGGATTCGCATTATTTCGGATTATTTTTGTCGGAATCGTTCGTTTCTTGCAGGCAAATAGTTATTTTTGCACAAATAACCGTAACTGAAATGGAGGATATCATCAAACTTCACGACAAAAAGTTCAGGATCATGATCCCCGCCGCCAAGATCGACGAGGCCGTGGCCGCCGTAGCCTGCCGCATCAACGAGGACTACCGTGACAAGCCGACGCCGTTGTTCGTGGGCGTACTGAACGGCTCGTTCATGTTCATGAGCGACCTGATCAAGAAAATCGAGTTCAACAACGAGCTGTCGTTCGTGAAGCTGGCTTCGTACGAAGGGACTTGCTCGACGGGGTGCGTGAAGAACCTGATCGGGCTGAACAACAGCATCGAAGGCCGCCATGTGATCATCGTCGAGGACATCGTCGACACGGGCGAGAGCATCGAGCACATGATCGGCGAGCTGAAGTCGCATAATCCCGCGAGCATCGAGGTCTGCACGCTTTTTTTCAAACCGGATTCCTACCGCAAGCAACTGCCGATCAAGTACCGCGCCATGGAGATCGGCAACGAGTTCATCGTGGGCTACGGCCTGGACTACGACCAGTTGGGACGCAGCCTGAAGGATATTTACGTGGTTACCGAATAGATGGCTCTGAAGACCGATATCGAACAGCTCGACGGCGGGCGCAAGCTGCCCCTGGTCGAAGATTTCTACACGATCCAGGGCGAGGGCTTCCATGCCGGGAAACCCGCCTATTTCATCCGCCTGGGCGGATGCGACGTGGGATGCCGCTGGTGCGACGCCAAATACACGTGGAACCCCAGGCTCTATCCCCCGACCGACGTACGGACGGTGATCGACCGTGCTACGGCGTGTCCCGCGCAGGCGATCGTCATCACGGGCGGCGAACCGCTGCTTTATCCGCTGGGGGTGCTGACCGAAACACTGCACGCTAAGGGGCTGGAGATATTCCTCGAAACGTCGGGGACGCACCCCTTCTCGGGGTATTTCGACTGGGTGTGTCTGTCGCCCAAGCGGCAGCAACCGCCGCTGGACGAGGCGTTCGGGAAGGCGCACGAACTGAAGGTGATCGTCGGAGACGAGGCTGATTTCGAATGGGCCGAGCGCAATGCCGCACGGGTGGGAGCCGGGTGCATCCTCTACCTGCAACCCGAGTGGAGCGTTGCGGAACGCATGATGCCCGCGATCGTCGAGTATGCGAAGGCGCATCCGAAATGGAATATCTCGATCCAGACTCATAAATACATGCACATACCCTAATGGGCTTCGAAGTAGGCAAAAAGTTCTGGATCGCCGCCACGGCGGTCATCGTCGTCGTCACGTTGTTCGTGGTGGGGCGGAACCTTTTGCATGCGGTGAAGATCAAGCGGCAGATCAACGCCTTGAACCGGGAGCGGGAGTTTTACCGGGCCAGGATCGAACAGGACAGCACGCTGCTGGAGCGCCTGCGCTACGACGACTATCTGGAGGAGTATGCCCGTGAAAACTATCACATGCAGCGCAGCGACGAGCATGTGTACATCATCAAGGAGTGATTTTACGATCCGTATGACTTGACGGCGACCCGGCGGGCTGCCGTTTTTTTGTGTTACAGCCGGGCCTGCCGGGATGCGGCCGTTTTCCGCCTGCTCGGTAAATCCGGGGTGGTGGCCGTTGCCAACACCCGGTCAGTAATGCGTGAACCCGTGCCAGTCCAGGGCCCGGGGTCGGCCGTTTTCGAGCCACTCCAATTTGTCGCTGTCCGTGATGTGGCCGACGGGGTGGAGCGGCGTGCCGAAGCGTGCGCGGAAATCGGCGGCGAGCCTGTCGGCGGCCGCCGTGTCGGCCGTGAGCAGGAGCTTGTAATCCTCGCCCCCGCAGGCGGCTGTTTCGACGTCTGCCCCTTGGGCGAGGGGGATACGGCCGATGTCGATCGCGGCGCCTACCCCCGAACGCTCCATGATGTGGCGGATGTCCGAGGCCAGCCCGTCCGAGAGGTCCATCATGGCGTGTATTTCGGGGCGTGCGCCGAGCCAGATGCCTTCGGCCACTTGGGGCTGCGGGTTGCGGTGGGCTGCGGCGGCGGGGGTGTCGTAGCGCCCGGCGAGGATGTCGCGCAGCCCGGCGCCCGAAAGTCCGAGTTCTCCGGCGACGAGTATCGCGTCGCCGGGGCGTGCCCCGCTGCGGCGCTTGATGTGTGCGTCGGCGATGCGGCCGATGGCCGTGACATTGATCGTGATGCCTGCCGCCGAGCGGGTCGTGTCGCCCCCGGCGAGCGTGACGCCGAACGCTTCGGAGAGTTCCCGGTAGCCGAGCATGAACTCTTCGGCCCATGTGCCGGCCGTGTCGGCCGGGAGCGACAGCGACAGCAGGGTGCCCACCGGGCGGGCGCCCATCGAAGCGACGTCGCTCAGGTTTACGGCAAGGGATTTGCGCCCCAGTTCGCGGGGCGAAGTTGCGGGACGCAGGAAATGGACGCCTTCGGCGAGCATGTCGGTCGTGAAGACCAGCGATTCGCCCTCCCCGACGGGGAGCACGGCGCAATCGTCGCCGATTCCTTCGAACCCGTTGTCGGGCAGAGCGGCGAAGAGTTCTTTTATGTGGTCTATGAATCCGAATTCGGTCATGGTTCTCGGGTGTGTCCGGCCGCGGCGCCCCGCCGGCCGGTGCGGGTTTTCGGGTTTTTCACGTGCGGCTGCCGCCCCGGGGGCGGAGTCCCCGCCTGGGGACGGGAACGAAGCCTGTGCGAACCGCGGCAGGGGCGTGGGCGGCGTTTGAAATCATTATTTAACGGGCGATGTCGAACAAAGGTATTAAAAATTCTTTAAAATCACTATCTTTGCCTGCGGATTGCGCCCGGGTATGCCGTGCGTGTCAAACAGTCTCGAAGATGAAGATATTGATTCTTAACGGCCCGAACCTCAATTTGCAGGGGCGGCGCGATACCGGGGTCTACGGCACCCGGACTTTCGAAACCTTTTTCGGGGAGCTCGAAGCACTCTATCCGGCCGTCGGGTTCGGTTATTTCCAGTCCAACCTCGAAGGCGAGCTGATCGACGCCGTACAGCAGGCCGACGGCACCTACGACGGTGTGGTGCTCAATGCCGGCGGATATACCCATACGTCGGTGGCGCTGCGCGATGCGGTGTCGGCGGTGTCGGTGCCGGTCGTCGAGGTGCACATCTCGTCGATCCTCGCGCGAGAGGAGTTCCGCCACGTCTCGCTCCTGGCTCCCGTGGCCGTGGGCTCGATCATGGGTTTCGGGTTGGATTCCTACCGGCTGGGCGTCGAGGCCCTGTTGCTCCGCGGCAGGGAGTAAGCCCCGGGTTCCCGGAGCGGCCCATTCCCCGGCCCGGTACGGGAGGGCGTGCGGAAGTTTCCCGGGGCTGTCCGCGCAGAGCGTGTGCAGGAGCGGCACCGGGCGTAACGTAAAATGTCGAAATACTAATATTTTAGCATCATACTTGTATGTATAGAATGAAAAAAACCAAGATCGTCGCAACAATGTCGGATTTCCGTTGCACCGAAGAGTTTGTGAAAAACCTTTTCGATGCCGGTATGGACGTGGTTCGTGTCAATTCGGCGCATGTCTCGGAAGAGGGCGCTACGCATATTGTCGAGACCGTACACCGCGTTAACCCGGCTATCCCGATCATGATAGATACGAAGGGCCCCGAAATCCGTGTCACGACGATCGCCGACGAGTACGGCAACAGCATCAATTTCCGGCCGGGCGACCGTGTCGCCGTGCGCGGCTCGGACGGCAGCGACAAGACGACCCGCAAGGTGGTCTACATGAACGTGCCGAACATCGTGGATGACATACCCGTCGGGGCGCGGATGCTCATCGCCGACGGCGAACTGGAGATCCGTGTCGTGGAAAAGACCGCCGAGGAGCTGATCTGCGAATTCGTCGTGGGCGGCGCCATGCGTTCGCGCAAGAGCGTCAACGTGCCGTCGGTGTCGATCAACCTGCCTTCGGTGACGGAGAAAGACCGCCGGTTTATCGAGTGGGCCGTGAAGAACGACGTGGATTTCATCGCACACTCGTTCGTGCGCAGCGCCAGGGACATCAAAGCCGTGCAGGACATCCTCGATGCCCACGGCAGCAAGATCAAGATCATCTCGAAGATCGAGAACCGCGAGGGGCTCGACAACATCGACGAGATCATCGAGGCGTCGTACGGCATCATGGTGGCGCGCGGCGACCTGGGGGTGGAGCTTCCCGCCGAGGCGATTCCCAATACCCAGCGGCGTATCGTCGAGAAGTGCATTTGCGCCAAGCGTCCGGTGATTATCGCCACTCAGATGCTCTATTCGATGGTCAAGAGCCCGCGTCCGACGCGCGCCGAGGTGCGCGGCGTGGCGATTGCCATTTACGAGCGCGTGGACGCCGTGATGCTGAGCGACGAGACGGCGATGGGCGACTTCCCCGTGGAATCGGTGGAAACGATGGCCCGCATCGCCCGCGAGATCGAACGCGACGAGACGCATTTCAAACCGATGATCGACATGGACATGGTCTCGGTGAACCACGAGATCACGGCGCAGCTGGCACGTTCGGCCGTGCGTGCCTCGACCAACCTGCCGATAAAATATGTGGTGCTCGACACCAAGACCGGCCGTACGGGCCGTTATCTGGCGGCATTCCGCGGGCAGAAAACCGTGATGGCCGTATGCTATCAGCTGCATGCGCAGCGTATCCTGGCCCTGTCGTACGGCGTGGTGCCGATCCTGCGCAACCAGGAGCTGAAGGACAGGTACCACTTCCTGATCGACGCGCTGGAGGTCATCGAACAGCACCAGAAGCTCGACGGGCAAGACCTGCTGGCAATCGTGGGCGGCAGTTTCGGCCCCGACGGCGGTGCGTCGTACGTCGAGATCGCCAATGTCCTCAATATCCGCAGGCGTAACGAAGAGATCGTTGCCGCGCAAAAATCTTAGGCGGTGGACGGGCAGCTCAGGGATAAGGTAGCCAGCGGCGTGGCGTGGAGCATGGCCGAGAAAGTCGGTACGATGCTTCTCCAGCTGGCCGTGAGCCTTACGATCCTGCGGCTGCTGAACCCCGCCATCATGGGTGTGATCGCGATCCCGACGGCCTTCCTTGCCGTGGCGATCGTGATTGCCGACAGCGGCTTTTCGCAGGCGCTGATCCGCAAGGGGACACCTACGGCCGACGATTACAAATCGGTCTTCGCCTTCAACGTCGGGGTTGCGCTCGTGCTTTACGGGGTGCTGGTAGCGCTGGCGGGGAGCATCGCGCGGTTCTACGACATGCCGGAAATCACGCGGATAGCACCGGTATTCTTCCTCCAACTGCCGCTGAGCGCCGCATGTGCGATCCAGAATACGATTTTTGTCCGGACATTCCGCTTCGCACTGCTCTCGAAGGTCACCTTCGCCTCGTGGTTCATCGCCGGGATGGTGGCTATCGGCCTCGCATTGGCCGGGTTCGGGATCTGGTGCATCGTGGTGCAGCGCGTATTGCAGGCCTCCGTGCGGGCCTTGCTGTTGTGGTGGCTGAGCGACTGGCGTCCCTGCGGGAAGTGCAGCCGGCGGCCGCTGCGCGAAATGGCGCCGTACAGTTTCAGCCTGCTGGCTACCGATTTCATCTCGACCCTCTATAACAAGGTGCCCCAGATATTTCTCGGGAAACTCTATCCGCAGGAGACACTCAGCTTGACCAGGAAGGCGGATAACCGGAACCACCAGCAGGCGACTTCGGCCATGCAGGCCGTGCAGAACGTGACCTTCCCGGCGCTGGCCAAGATCAAGGACGACGCGCCGAAACTGGCCGAAAGTTACCGGCAGATCGTCATGGTCGTGGCCTATGCCATGTTCCCCGTGATGCTCGGTCTGTCGGCCATCGCCGAGGACATGTTCGCCGTCTTCCTGGGCGGGGAGTGGATGGCGACGGTGCCTTATTTCGAAGCGGTATGTCTGGCCGGGCTTTTTTACCCGCTGGGATTGGTGGCCTACAATGTGTTGAAAGTCAAGAGCGGCGGTGCGCTGATCGTAAAACTGGAGGTCGCCAAGAAAGTGATGATGTCGGTGGTGTTCGCCGTGACGATTCCGGTCAGCGTCCAGGCCGTCATCTGGGGGCTGGTGGTGATCGCCTTCTGCGAGATGGCGATCAACTTCTTCGCCACGACCCGTTTCACGTCATTCGGCGCAGGACGCTTCGTGCGCACGGTGCTGCCGATGCTGCTCGTGGCCGGGGCGATGTACGCTCTTGTGCGGGTTACGGCGCTGGCGGTGCCGGGCAATGCGTTGTTGCGGTTGCTGGCCGAAGTCGCCGCGGGCGTGGTCAGCTACGTCCTGCTTTCTGCACTGTTCCGGCTCGAAGCCTTCCGCGAGGTGGTCGCACTGGCCAGGCGCCAGTTCATCCGCAAATAGGCCGGCTGCCCGGGCTGGCCGTCACTGCCGGATATACACAGGAAAAACGTCCGCCGGATCAATATCCGGCGGACGTTTCTGTTGCGGCGCGGTTCCGTTTTGCAGCCCGGTTTCTGTTTGGCGCGCGGTTCGCCGTTTCGCACGGCGTATGCGGTGTCCGGGACTTGCTGCCTTGGCGGTCGCTGCCGCTCGGGCGGCTCCGTCGCGTGCGCAGCTCCTTTACCCGTCAGGCGTAGACCTTCGGGACGATGGTGCCGCGGAGGACGACCAGTGCGTTGGCGACCAGCGATTCGAGTTCGTTCTCGCCGGGGTAGACCGAAACGGGGGCGATGAACGAGCAGTGCTGTTCGATGTACCGCACGACGAACTCGTTGTGGGCGATGCCCCCGGTGAGGATGACGGCGTCGACCCGCCCGCACATGGCGGCGGCCATGGCGCCGATCTGCTTCGAGATGCCGTAGCACATGGCCTCGGCCACGAGCCGGGCTTTTTCGTCGCCCTGCGCGATACGCTCCGAGACCTGCATCATGGAATTGGTGCCCAGGTGCGCAACGAGCCCGCCTTGGCCGGCCAGCATTTTCTGGACTTCGCGGCGCGTGTAACGCCCCGAGAAGCAGAGGTCGGCGAATTCGCCCGCAGGCAGGCTGCCCGCCCGCTCGGGGGCGAAGGGACCGTCGCCGTCGAGCGCGTTGTTGACGTCGACGACACGTCCCTGTTTGTGCGCGGCGACGGAGATGCCCCCGCCCAGGTGCGCGACCACCAGGTTCGCCTTTTCGTAGACGATGCCGATGCGGTCGCAGTGCAGGCGTGCCGTGGCTTTCTGGTTGAGTGCGTGGAAGATCGACTTGCGCGGGCAGTCGGGATGGCCGCTCAGGCGTGCCACATCCTCCATCTCGTCGACGACCACCGGGTCGGCGATGTAGGCTTTGACACCCGCCATGGCGGCGATCTCGGCGGCCAGTAACCCGCCGAGGTTCGAGGCGTGTTCCATCGTGGCGTTCGTTAGGTCGCGCCGCATGGCTTCGTTGACTTCGTATACGCCGGCCGGGATGGGGCGTACGAGCCCGCCGCGTCCGATGACGGCCGACAGCTGCATGATGTCGAACCCGTGTTCGGACAGCGCCGTGAGGATCATTTCCCGGCGCCAGCCCAACTGGTCGATGATGTTGGTGTAACGTGCGATCTGTTCGGCCGTGTGGCGCAGGGTCAGATCCAGCGAAGGACGCTCCTCGTCATAGAGGGCGACCTTGGTGGACGTAGAGCCGGGATTTATCGCTAAGATTTTGAAGCCCATAAATTCGGTTCCGGTTAGTAGTTGGTAGGTTGGTGTAGGTGTGTGCCTATTGTTTTACGGCCAGGCAAGCCAGTGCGATCGAGTAGAGTTTGGTCTTGCTCGTGTCGCCGCGCGAGGTCAGTACGCAGGGCACCTTCGTGCCTGCGACCATGGCGGCCAGTTCGCCTCCGCAGAGGTGCGTCACCGACTTGAAGAAGACGTTGGCTGACTCCAGGTTGGGGAAAAGCAGGCAGTCGGGGTCGCCCGCTACGGACGAACCTTTGACTTTCTTGTGCTCGGCGACATCCTTGTAGAGTGCTACGTCGAGCGACAGGGGGCCGTCGATGATGACGTTGCCCAGCTGTCCGCGGTCGCCCATTTTGGCCAGCAGGGCGCCTTCGGTCGACGAAATGACGCTGGGAAGCAGCTGCTCGGAGGGGGCGATGCAGGCGATCTTCGGAGTTTCGATACCCAGCAGGCTGGCAACGTTGGCCAGGTATCCGATCTGCTTGATCTTCTGTTTGAAATCGGGCAGCGGGATGACCGCGACGTCGGAGATGACGAGCAACTTGTGGTAGCAGGGCATCTCGACGATCGACACGTGGCTCAGCACGCCCTTCGGGGGGAACAATCCGGCTTCCTTATTGAGGATGCCGCGCATGTATTTGTCGGTCGAGACCAGTCCCTTCATCAGCACGTCGGCGTTGCCTGCCACGACGGCGGCCACGGCCTGCTGCACGCATTTCACGTCGCTGGCCTCGTCGACGATGTTGAATGCCTTGATGTCGATGTCGTTTTCGGCGCATACCTGCTCGATGACTTTCTTCTCACCGAACAGCGTGGGCTCCACGATACCTTCCTTGTAGGCTTCGTAGACGGCTTCCAGCGTATGCGAATCCTGGCCGTAGGCTACGGCCAGCCGTTTTTTACCCCTTTTTCTCGCCTCGTCGACGATTTCTGTAAGATGTTGGATCATTGTGGTGTTTTGCTTTTATTTATTTTACCAGATTGTACGTGTCGGTGGCGATGACCAGTTCCTCGTCGGTGGCGATGACGGCGACCTTGACCCGCGAGGAGGGTTTCGAAAGGATTTTGTCCACGCCGCGGGCGCCCTTGTTGGCTGCGCGGTCGAACTCGACGCCCATGAATTCGAGCCCCGTGCAGACCGTCTCGCGCATCTCGCACGAATTCTCGCCCACGCCGCCCGTGAAGACGATCAGGTCGACGCCGCCCATTTCGGCGGCATACTCCCCGACGAATTTGCGGATGCGCCCGTAGTGCATATCGCGGGCGAGGATGGCGCGGGGGTTCCCTTCGTCGTAGGCGCGGTCGATGTCGCGCATGTCGCTCGAAAGGTCGGTGAGCCCCCAAACGCCCGATTTCTTGTTCATCATCTCGTTCACCTCGGCGTAGGACATGCCCTCCTTTTCGCCGATGAAGGTGATGGCGCTGGGGTCGACGTTGCCGCAGCGGGTACCCATCACCAGCCCGTCCACGGGCGAGAAGCCCATCGACGTGTCATGCGACTTGCCGTTCAGCACGGCCGTCACCGAAGCGCCGTTGCCGATGTGGCAGGTGATGATCTTCGAATTCTCGAAGTCGAGGCCCGCGAGCCGGGCACCGGTCTGTGCCACGTATTTGTGGCTGGTGCCGTGGAAGCCGTACTTGCGCACGCGGTACTTGTCGTAATAGGCGTGGGGCAAGGCGTACATGTAGTTTACGGCCGGGATGGTCTGGTGGAACGAGGTGTCGAAGACGGTGACCTGCGGGACGCCCGGCAGGACTTTCTCGATCGACAGCACGCCTTCGAGGTTGGCCGGGTTGTGCAGCGGTGCGATTTCGAACAGCGAACGGATCTTGGATTTCACCTCCTCGGTCACGATGCAGCTCTCGGGGAAGAACTCTCCGCCGTGTGCCACGCGGTGGCCGACGGCCTTCACCTCGTCGAGCGAGCCGATGACGCCGTGTGCGGGGTCGGTCAGTGCGTCGAGCACCAGCTTGATGCCGGTGGTGTGGTCGGGGATGGGACGGTGCAGCTCGAACGGTTCTTTGCCGACGGGCTTATGGGTGAGGTCGCCTTCCGGCAGGCCGATGCGTTCCACGATTCCTTTCGCGAGCAGTTTGCTCGATGCGGCTTCCATGTCGATCACCTGATACTTGATCGACGAGCTGCCGCAGTTCAATACCAAAATTACCATTTCTCTTTATAGTTAATTTCTAAATGTCGTTCCTATCCACATGCCGGCGGCTGCAAAAACAATGCATACTGCCACGCTCAGCCCCACGTAGGCCGCCGCCGCCGTGTAACATTCCGCACGCAGCAGGCGCACCGCGTCGGCCGAAAAGGACGAAAAAGTGGTGAACCCGCCGCAGAAACCCACGATGAGCAGCCATCCGAGTGTCTCGGAGCTGGTAGCTTCGAGCAGAATGCCGATCAGCAGCGAACCCGCGGCATTGACCGTGAACGTACCCGCCGGGAATCCCAGCAGCGTCTGCCCCGCCATTATCCCGCCGGAAAGCAGGTAACGGACGATGCTGCCGGCAGCACCGCCGCATCCTACGGCCAGAAGTTCACGAATCATAAGTTAAATATACGCCAAATTTTAAGGATATGCAAATTTACAGAAAAAATGCTTACGGATTGTTATTTTTCCTGCCGTTTTTTCGAGGTTTTTTGTCGTATCGGGGTTTAAGGTTGGCGGATTTGTCCGTCGCCCGAGACGATATACTTGTAGGTCGTGAGCTCGGGCAGTCCCATCGGGCCGCGGGCGTGGAGTTTCTGCGTCGAGATACCCACTTCGGCGCCGAAGCCGAACTGCCCGCCGTCGGTGAAGGCGGTCGAGACGTTGACGTAGACGCAGGCGGCGTCGACGCTGCGCGTGAACTGCGTGGCGGCCTGCTTGTTTTCGGTGACGATGGCCTCGCTGTGGCGCGACGAGTAGCGGGCGATATGCGCCAGTGCCCCGTCGAGCGACGCGACGGTCTTGACGGCCAGTTTGTAGTCGAGGAACTCGGTGCCGAAATGCTCTTCGGCGGCATGTTCCAGCAACCCGGCGGGGTAGTGCCCGTCGAGGGCGGCGAAAGCCTCTTCGTCGGCGTAGACCGTCACATGCGCCCCGGCCAGCGGTGCGCACAGCTCCGGAAGGTCGGTGAGGCGGCCGCGGTGGATGACCAGGCAGTCGAGGGCGTTGCAGACGCTCACGCGGCGCGTCTTGGCGTTGCAGACCACGGCACGTCCCTTTTCGAGGTCGCCGTCGATGTCGAAATAGGTGTGGACGATGCCGGCGCCCGTTTCGATGACCGGGATGCGGGCGTTCTCGCGGACGAAGCGGATCAGCCCCGCCCCGCCGCGCGGGATGACTACGTCGACATAGCCCACGGCGCTCAGCAGCGCCCCCACGGCTTCGTGCCCCGCGGGGAGCAGCGTGAAGGTGTTTTCGTCGATGCCTTCGGCGCCGAGCGCTTCGTGCAGCAGCGCCGCGATCGCCTCGTTGGAGTGGCGGGCGTCGCTGCCCCCTTTCAGGACGCAGGCGTTGCCCGTCTTGACGCAGAGGGCGAAGATGTCGGCCGTGACATTGGGGCGGGCTTCGCAGACCATGCCGACCACGCCGAACGGTACGCGGCGCTTGACGATGGTCATGCCGTTGGGGCGCGTCCAGCGCGCCAGTTCCTCGCCCTGAGGCGAGCGCAGGTGCGATACGGCTTCCATGTCGGAGGCGATGGAGCCGATTCGCTCCGGGGTCAGCCGCAGGCGGTCGAGCATGGGTGACGAGGCGGGCATGGCCTCAATGTCGCGGGCGTTGGCTTCGAGCAATGCGGGCGTATGCCCGCGCAGGAGCCTTGCGGCGTGTTGCAGGATGCGGCCGAGGCGTTCGGGTTCGACGTCGGCCAGCGCCGTCCCGGCCTTCCGGGCGGCCTTGAACAGGGATTCGTATTCCATAATCGGTTATTCCAGGTAGAGGTAATCGCAGTGGACGAGGGGCTTGAGCCCTTTGCGTCCGATATTGCGGCGGGCGGTGGCGCTGTCGCACGAGATGCGTCCCACGGCCAGCTGTGCCCCGTCGGGCGAGAGGATGCGCACCAGGTCGTCGCGTTCGAAATCGCCTTCGACGGCTGTGACGCCCACGGCGAGGATGCTGGCGGCCTTGCTGGCGCGGACGGCTGCGGCGGCGCCCTGGTCGATGCGCAGGATGCCCTTGGCGAAGCCTTCGCTGCTGGCGATCCATTTCTTGACGCCCGAGGCTGCCCTCGGAGCCGGTTCGAAGCGGGTGCAGGGCACCTCTTCGCCGGTCAGCACCAGGTCGGTGAGGATGCCGTCGCGGCGGCCGTTGGCGATGATGACCTCGATGCCTTCGGCCGCCGCACGCGACGAGACGCGGCTCTTGGTGGCCATGCCGCCGCGGCCGCGCGACGAGCGTACGGGGTCGATGTACTGCGAGAGGTCTTCCGAGGGTTTCACACGGCGGATGACCTGCGATGCGGGGTCGGCGGGCGAGCCGTCGTAGATGCCGTCGATGTTGCTCAGGATAATGAGCGCCTCGGCGTTCATCATGGCCGCGACGAGCCCCGAGAGCTCGTCGTTGTCGGTGAACATCAGTTCGGTGACCGAGATGGTGTCGTTCTCGTTGACGATCGGCAGCACGCCGTTGGCGAGCATCGTCTCCATGCAGTTGCGCTGGTTGAGGTACTGCCGCCGTGTGGAGAGGCTCTCCTTGGTGGTGAGCACCTGCCCGCAGACGATGCCGTATTCGTTGAAGAGGTCGTAGTAGCGGTTGAGTAGCTTGACCTGCCCCACGGCGGAGAAGAGCTGCCGTGCGGAGACCGAATCGAGCTTCCCGGCGCGTTGCCCGAGGATGCTGCGCCCCGAGGCCACGGCTCCCGACGAAACCAGGATGACCTCGGTGCCCGCGCGGTGGAGCCGGGCCACCTGGTCGACCAGGGCCGAGATGCGGGTGGTGTCGGGACGGCCGTCGTCGCGCGTCAGCACGTTGCTGCCCACCTTGATGACGATGCGCCGGTATTTGTTCTGTGCGTCCATATGCGTTTCATTCGCCGGGAATGGCCCGGCTCAGGGTTCGAATTTGTAGCCCACGCCCTTGATGGTGACGATGCGTTCGTCGCCGATCTTCTGGCGCAGTTTGCGGATGTGCACGTCGATGGTGCGGTCGCCCACGACCACCTCGGTGCCCCAGATCTTCGTATATATCTCTTCGCGCGAGAAAAGCTTCCCGGGCGACGAATAGAGCAGGTCGAGCAGCGCGAATTCCTTGCGCGGAAGGGCTATCTCGTGGCCGTCGCGCGTCACGGTGTAATGCTCGCGGTCGACGGCGATGCCTGCCGCGGCAGGTTCCGCCGGCGCGGTTTCGGCGTCGATCCGCTTGAGGATGGCCTGCACGCGGCTGACCAGCAGCTTCATCTTGATCGGCTTGGTGAGGTAGTCGTCCGCCCCGACACCGAAGCCCGTAAGCTGCTGATCCTCCTCGCCCAGCGCCGAGAGAAATACCACCATCGTGTCGCGCAGCTGCGGATCCTGGCGGATGGCACGGCAGGTCTGCGCACCGTCCATGACGGGCATCATCATGTCCAGCAGGATCAGGTGCGGACGGCACTCGGCGGCGGCCTTCAGCGCCTCGGCGCCGTTCTGCGCCGTGAATACTTCGTAGCCCTCCTTCTGGAGGTTGTACCTCACGAATTCGAGGATGTCGATTTCATCGTCGACAAGCAGGATGCGGTGGCTCATGGTTCCGGTTGACAGGTTTTGTATCGCACGCGGCAATTGGGCGCGGTTGCGTGCCGCTCATATCTCGGGCGAAGTTAGCAAATTTCCGGCTAAATCGTTCGGTAGCCCGGGAAAAATGGTTATATTTGCGAGATTTATATACTTCCGTATATATGGAAATCAAAAACGTGTACTGAGATGGCTACTGAAAATCCGAATCTTCCTGCTCCCGAGGAGCGAGTCAGCGATGCTGCTGAAGATGTGCAGACCGTAACTTCCGAAGTGACTTCCGAAGTCCCTGAAACCGAGGCCTCCGCAGCAGCGGAGGCGGAACCCGTCGTGGAAACACCCGCGGCAGAAGAACCCGAGACGGAAAAATCCGTTGCGGGAACGCCCGCGGCAGAGGTGCCCGTGGCTGAAGCGCCTGCGGCGGAGGAGCCCGTGGCGGAACCCGAGGCCGCGCCGCGTGCGAAGCGTGCCCGTATCAAGCCCGTTGCCGAGGCGGTGGAGACCGAATCCGGCGAGGAGGCCGTGCCGGCCGGTGCCGAAGTGGATTTCGCGGACGAGGAGGCGGCGCTCGCCGCGCAGGATGCCGGGCTGGAACTGGAGGGCGAGACGGCCGAAGAGGCCGCTGCCGACCAACTGGCCCAGGAAGCGCCGTCCGCCGAGGACAAGTTTGCCGGGAAGGGCAAGGAAGAGCTGGTAGCCCTCTTTATGCGTATGCTCGAAGAGCAGCCCGTGCAGTCGATCCGCCGGGATGTGGAGGCGCTGAAGATCGCTTTCTACCGCATCCGCCGCGCCGAGGTCGAGGCCGCACGCCGCAAGTTCGTCGAGGAGGGGGGCAGCGAAGAAGATTTCGCACCGGCCGTGGACGGCGCCGAAGTACAGCTCAAGGAGTTGTTCAAGGAGTACCGCCATCGCCGCGACGAGTTCATCGCGAACCTCGAGGCCGAGAAGGAGAAGAACCTCCAGGTCAAGCTCGGGATCATCGAGGAGCTCAAGGAACTGGTCAATTCGGACGAGACGCTCAACCATACCTTCAATAAGTTCCGCGAATTGCAGCAGCGCTGGAAGGAGACCGGCATCGTGCCGCAGCAGAACGTCAAAGACCTGTGGGAGACCTACAACCTGCATGTCGAGAATTTCTACAGCTTCATCAAAATCAACAAGGAGCTGCGCGACCTCGACCTGAAGAAGAACTACGAGCAGAAGATCGCCCTCTGCGAGCAGGCCGAAGCGCTGGTGCTGGAGCCTTCGGTTGTGGAGGCGTTCCACAAGCTGCAGAAGCTGCATGACGAGTGGCGCGAGACGGGCCCCGTAGCCAATGAATATAAAGAGGTGCTCTGGGAGCGTTTCAAGGCGGCGTCGAGCCGTATCAACAAACAGCATCAGGAGCATTTCGAATCGCTCAAGGGCGAGCAGGTCAAAAACCTCGAACTCAAGACGGAGCTTTGTGCCGCCACCGAGGAGCTGGCCGCGCAGCCGCTCACGACCCGCAAGGAGTGGAACCGTGCGAGCGACCGCCTGCTGGAGATCCAGAAGACCTGGAAAACCATCGGCTTCGCACCCAAGAAGGACAACAACCGTATCTACGAGCGTTTCCGCACGGCATGCGACAAGTTCTTCGAGGCCAAGCGGCAGTTCTATGCCGGGGTGAAGGCCGAGATGGAGCACAACCTGCAGCTGAAGACCGAGATATGCGAGGCCGCCGAGTCGCTGATGAACAGCGAGGAGTGGAAGAAGGCCACGGACGAGCTGATCGCCCTGCAGGCCCGCTGGAAGGAGATCGGTGCCGTGTCGCGCCGTCATTCGGATGCGATCTGGAAGCGTTTCCGTGCCGCATGCGACAAGTTCTTCGAGCGCAAGGCTTCGCATTTCGCCAGTGTGGACGGCGAATACGAGGAGAACCTCCGGCAGAAACTCGCCCTGCTCGATGAGATGGCCGCGGCCGATGTCAAGGCCGGAGGATACGACGTGATCCGCGAGTTCCAGCGCCGCTGGGGCGAGATCGGGTTCGTGCCCATCAAGCAGAAGGATGCCATCCAGAAGAAATACAAGGCCGCCGTCGATGCGCTGTTCAACACGCTGCGCGGTTCGGAGCGCGACCGTTCGATGAACCGTTTCCGCGAGAAGGTCTCGACGCTCAAATCGGCGGGCAGCAACCGCCTGCGTTCGGAGCGCGAGCGCCTTTACAATAAGGTGCGCCAGCTCGAACAGGAGATCGGCCTGCTGGAGAACAACATCGGTTTCTTCGCCAAGTCGAAGAACGCCGAGGCGCTCGTCGCCGATGTGAAGGCCAAGATCGACCGCGCCCGCGAAGAGATGGCCGCCGCGATCGAGAAGGTGAAGCTCATCGACCGCCAGGCACAGGAGGAGAACCAGGAGCACAACGAAAATAAATAGATATAGTCAGTAATGAAACTTTCCAAACCCAAGTACATATTTGTTACGGGCGGTGTCGCATCGTCGCTCGGCAAGGGTATTATTTCGGCCTCGATCGCCCGCCTGCTGCAGGCCCGAGGCTATTCGGTGACCATCCAGAAACTCGACCCCTACATCAACGTCGACCCCGGCACGCTGAACCCCTATGAACACGGCGAATGCTACGTGACCGAGGACGGCGCCGAGACCGACCTCGACCTGGGGCACTACGAGCGTTTCACGAACCAGCCCACGTCGAAGGCCAACAACGTCACGACGGGAAAGATCTACAAGAGCGTGATCGAGAAGGAGCGCAAGGGCGAGTACCTGGGCAAGACCGTGCAGGTCATCCCCCATATCACCGACGAGATCAAGCGCCGTATCCAGATGCTGGCGCAGAAGAAAGTTTACGACGTGATAATCACCGAGATCGGCGGTACGGTGGGCGACATCGAGTCGCTGCCGTTCATCGAATCGGTACGCCAGCTGCGCTATTCGCTGGGCTACAAGAGCACGGCGCTCGTGCACCTGACGCTGATCCCCTACATGGCCGCTTCGGGCGAGTTGAAGACCAAACCCACGCAGCACTCGGTGAAGGCCCTGCTGGAGAACGGTCTCCAGCCCGACATCCTCGTGCTGCGCACGGAGCATCCGCTGTCGACCAACCTGCGCCGCAAAGTGGCGTTGTTCTGCAATGTCGACGCCAACGCCGTGATGGAGTCGATCGACGTGCCGACGATCTACGAAGTGCCGCTGAAGATGCACGAACAGCACCTCGACGAGGTGGTGCTCGACAAACTGAACCTGCCGGCCGAGAAGGAACCCGACATGGCGGCGTGGACGGCCTTCGTGGAGAAGGTGAAGCACCCGGCCAAGAAGATCGAGATCGCGCTGGTCGGCAAATATACCGAATTGCCCGACGCTTACAAGTCGATCTGCGAATCGTTCATCCACGCAGGCGCCGTGAACGACTGCAAGGTCAAGTTGCGCTATGTCAATTCGGAAAAGGTTACAGCCGAGAATGTGGCCGAGAAGCTGGGCAGGATGTCCGGTATCCTCGTGGCCCCGGGCTTCGGCAACCGCGGTATCGAAGGTAAGATCGTCGCTGTGCGCTATGCACGTGAGAACAAGATCCCGTTCCTGGGAATCTGCCTCGGTATGCAGTGCGCCGTGATCGAATTCGCACGCAACGTGCTGGGTCTGGCCGATGCGAATTCGAGCGAAATGGAGTCTACGCCCCATCCGGTGATCGACCTGATGGAGGAGCAGAAGGGCGTTACGGCCAAAGGCGGCACGATGCGTCTGGGCGCCTATCCCTGTGCGCTGAAGAAAGGCTCGAAAGTCGCTGCCGCCTACGGCAAACTCAACATTTCGGAGCGTCACCGCCACCGTTACGAGTTCAACAACGACTATCTGGAGCAGTTCGAGGCGGCCGGCATGAAGGCCGTGGGCGTGAATCCCGACACGAATCTGGTGGAGGTCGTCGAGATCGAGAACCATCCCTGGTTCATCGGTACGCAGTACCATCCCGAATACAAGAGCACCGTATTGAGCCCCTCGCCGCTGTTCGTGGCATTTGTGGGAGCGGCACTCGAATATGCCGGGAAGAAATAGTAACAACACTTATCACAGCGAAAGAACGAAACATTTTTAAATGGATAAAAAAACAATTTTAGGTATTGTCGTCGTGGCGGCGCTTTTCCTGGGGTTCGCCTATTTCAATACCAAACAGCAGGAGAAATATCAGCAGGAAATGGCCGCGTATCAGGCCTATCAGGATTCTGTGGCCGCTGCGACGCGCCCCGTAGTCCCCGTAGCCGACAGTACGGCCGTGGCGGCTTCGGATACGGCTGCGCCCGAGGCTGCGGCAAATGCCGCCGATGCCGTACGCCGGCAGCAGGTCGCTGCGTTGGGCGAATACCTCGCCGGTGCGCGTGACGCGGAGGCGGAGGAGTTTACCGTCGAGAACGATGTGATGATCGTGACCTTTTCGACCCGCGGCGGCCGGATCACGGGCGTGACGCTCAAGGATTACACCAAGTATGCACCCCGCGGCAAGCGTGACCAGCTGATCGAGCTGATGGATCCCGCGAGTGCCAGGTTCGACCTTTCGTTCTACGTGAAGAACGGCTTGAATAACGTCAAGGTCAACACGATGGACTATGTCTTCCGGGCCCAGCCCGAACAGGTCGAAGGCGATGCCCGGAGGGTGGTGATGCGCCTGCCCGTGGCTGCGGATGCCTGGCTCGAATATGAGTACCTTATATATAATAAGCAGGTGCCCGAGCGTGACTACCTCGTGGACTTCAACGTGCGGCTGGTGAATATGGCGCCGCAGATGGCCAACCAGGCGTCGATCGGTATCGACTGGTCGAACAATTCCTACCAGAACGAAAAGGGATTCCAGAACGAGAACATGTACACGACGATCTCGTACCGGTTCCCGGGCGAGAGCTCGATCGAGGATCTGGGGATGAGCGAAAAATCCAAGTCGAAGAGCATCTCCACATCGGTCAACTGGGTGGCTTTTAAGCAGCAGTTCTTTTCGTCGGCGTTCATTGCCCCGCAAAATGTCACCAACGCCAACCTGGCGTTCGATACGGCGGCTCCCGGTTCGGAATTACTGAAGAGTTTTTCGGCGCAGATGACCGTGCCCTATACGGTGCAGACCGAAGGGTATGACTTCGCATTCTATTTCGGCCCGAACAAATACGCCATCCTCAAGAAGGTCGCCGCTGCGGACGGCGAGGAACTGCACATGGAGCGCCTGATCCCGCTGGGATGGGGTATCTTCGGCTGGGTGAACCGCTGGTGCGTCATCCCGGTCTTCGACTTCCTACGCAATTATATCGCCAGCTTCGGCATCATCATCCTGATCCTGGTGATCCTGGTGAAACTCGTCATCTCTCCGCTTACGTACAAGAGTTACGTCTCGATGGCGAAGATGCGCCTGATAAAACCGCAGGTGGACGAGCTCAACAAGAAATACCCCAAGAAGGAGGACGCCATGAAAAAACAGCAGGCGACGATGGAGCTCTACAAGAAAGCGGGCATCAACCCCATGGGCGGATGTATACCCATGCTGATCCAGATGCCGATCCTGATCGCCATGTTCCGCTTCTTCCCAGCTTCGATCGAGCTGCGCGAACAGCCGTTCCTCTGGGCCGACGACCTTTCGTCGTACGACAGCATCGTGAACCTGCCGTTCTCGATCCCGTTCTACGGCGACCATGTGAGCCTTTTCGCCTTGCTGATGGCCGTGTCGCTGTTCGGGTATTCGTATTTCAACTACCAGCAGACGGCTTCGTCCCAGCCCCAGATGGCCGGTATGAAGTTTATGATGGTCTACATGATGCCGATCATGATGCTGTTGTGGTTCAACAGCTATTCGAGCGGCCTTTGCTACTACTACCTGCTGTCGAACCTCTTTACCATCGGCCAGACGTTGCTGATCCGCCGTATGGTCGACGACGATAAGATCCATGCCGTCATGCAGGCCAATGCCGCAAAACGGAGCAAGGGTAAGAAGTCGAAGTTCCAGCAGCGCTACGAGGAGCTCCTCCGCCAGCAAGAGGCGCAGCAGCGTACCAAACGCAAGTAAACGGTTCGCACCGGCGCAGGGCCGGCGGCGGGGATTGCCGGATACGGTGCAGGCCAATGCGTGAAGCCCGGTGGCCCGCGCGGTTCCGCGAAGCCCGACGATACGCGATATGAATAGGCCGGAGGCGGTTCCTGCGATGCGGGTTTCCGGCTCCGGCCTCGTTTTTGCTCCGTCAGGTTTGCGATTGTATATCCCGACTACGCGGCGGCGGCCTTTTCAGGTGTTGCCGGACGGCGAGGCAGAAGCCCCCTCGGGGAAGCGCTCCGGGAAGGATCGGGCCGCGGGCGCAGCCGGGGCGCTGCACAACAGTTGCCGGGGCGCGCAGCCGGGGATGAAAAAATCCGGGCAGCAAGGCCGAAGTTGCCTCGGGGCGGGACGGAGTTTCGGGCGCGGCCCGGGAGGGGGCACGACAGCTGCCTGGGTACGAAGCCGGGTGTGAATCCGGGGCGCAGGATTTGGAGCACGGAAATCCAGGGGCGCAGAGTGGGGAACGAAAATCCGGGCCGTGAGGCCGGGCGTATCAAGTATATGATTGCCAAATAGTATTGCAGATAACGATGAAACGAACTTTTTTTGTATTGCTCTTGTTGGCGGCCGGAACCGCACTCCGGGCGCAGACATTGGGCGGGGAGTACCGCCTGTCGCGGGTTTTCCCGGTCGAAGGACGGCAGGGGATCGCCGCCGACTCGAACTACTATTATGTTTCGGGCAGTACGGTGCTCTACAAGTACGACAAGCAGGGACGGCTGGTCGCCCGTAACGGGCAGCCGTTCGAAGGGTTGCCGCTCGCCGCGAACCATATCGGCGATATCGACGTATGGAACGGTGAGATTTATGCCGGCATTGAGACTTTCGACGACGGCAAGGGTGAGAATATCCAGGTCGCCGTGTACGATGCCGGCGACCTGACGTGGAAGCGGTCGATCGACTGGGAACCGGCCTCGGGGCAGGTCGAGGTGTGCGGGCTGGCCGTAGACCGCGACCGGAATATGGTCTGGATGGCCGACTGGGTCGACGGGCGCTACCTGTACGGTTATGACCTGGCGACGGGCAAGTATGTGCGCAAAGTCCACCTGCGCCCGGTGCCGCAGTGGCAGCAAGGGATATATATGGCCGGCGGGCAGATGCTCATTTCGGCCGACGACGGCGATGCCGACCTGGACGAGCCGGACAACCTCTATATTGCCGACCTGCGCGACGGGAAAAGCTATGCTACGGTGTTGCCGTTCCGCATGATGTCCGATTTCCGGCGCGCGGGCGAGATCGAGGGGCTGACCGTCGATCCTGTGACGGACGAGCTGCTGGTACTTTCGAACCGGGGTTCGCGCATCGTGCTGGGAATGGTCAGGGGCTTCTATCCGGGGTACGACAGCGAACTGCACGAAGTCTATGTCTATGAAAAGGTAAAATAGGAAAAGTCCCGGAAGGGACTTTTTTTGTTGAGGGTATGTGCCGGATGCCGATCTCGTTGCCGCCAGCCGATGCCTTTGCGGGCGCATTTCCGGGGGGGCGATTGGCTCCCGCTGTCTTGCTTGCGGGGCGCCCGGTTCCGCGGATGGGCGTTTCCCGTTGCTCGTTGTGGGAGCGTCCTTATTTTGCTGTCGGCTGACAACGTTTTGCCGACGGCTGACGACAGGGGGCTGTCCGCAGGTATCCGCTTGATTTGCCGGGCAGGCTCTGGCCGTCGCTATATCTTTTCCCGCTCCCGGTCTTCGAGGATGGCGTCGAAATTTTCCTCTGCCCACCCGATAAGCGCTGTGAGGTGGGGCATGAGCGACTCGCCGCGGGGCGTGAGCGCATATTCCACGCGGGGCGGCACCTCGGGGTAGACCTTGCGCGACAGCAGCCCGTCCTGTTCCAGCTTGCGGAGTGTCGATGTGAGCATCTTCTGCGAGATGTCGGCCGTCCGGCGGTGGATTTCCGAAAAACGCAGGCACCCGCTCGTATGGAGGTTGTAGAGTACCAGCAGCGACCACTTGTCCCCGAAGCGGTCGACGATATGGCGGATCGGGCAGTGGGCGTAGGTCGGGTGTGCGGTTTTTTCCATGTCCGTTCGGGGCGGTCTTTCTTTCCTTATTCTACATACAACACCAGTCCCTTGAGGTACTCGCCTTCGGGGTGGTAGATGCTCACCGGGTGGTCGGCGGGTTGCGTCAGCTGGTGCAGGATGCGCACGTTGCGGCCCGCGATGGCCGCAGCCGAGAAGATCATCGTGCGGAACAGCTCCTTCGACACCGCCTGCGAGCAGGAGAACGTGAAGAGGATGCCGCCGGGACGTATCTGCGAGATGGCGCGGGCGTTGAGGCGCTTGTAGCCCTGCATGGCGTTGCCCAGCACCTTGTGGTGCTTGGCGAAGGCCGGTGGGTCGAGGATGATCAGGTCGTATTTGTCTTCGATGTTCTTGAGGTACTCCACGGCATCGGCGGCCGTTTCCGTAAAGTTGGCCTGCGGGCCGAAGTTGAGTTTCATGTTTTCCGTGGCCAGCACGACGGCGCGTTCCGAAGAGTCCACCGAGCAGACCTTCTCGGCGCCCCCAGCCATGGCATAGACCGAGAAGCCCCCCGTGTAGCAGAAGGTGTTGAGCACCGTGCGCCCCTTCGAGTAGCGTTTGACCAGCTCCCGGTTTTCGCGCTGGTCGAGGAAGAACCCGGTTTTCTGCCCCTGCTCCCAGTTGACGAGAAATTTCTCGCCGTTCTCCGTCACCACGTGCGCCGAATGGTCGGAGCTTCCCCACAGGTATCCGTCCACAGCACCCAGCCTGGCGTTGAAGGGTACGGTTTGCGAACTTTTGTCGTAGATGGCCGTGATGCGGTCGCCGTAGGCAGCCAGGATCGCCCGCGCAATATCCTGGCGGGCAAGGTACATGCCGACGGAGTGGCACTGGACGACGGCCACCGTGCCGTAGATGTCCACCACGAGCCCCGGCAGCCCGGCGCCTTCGCCGTGGACGAGGCGGTAGCAGTCCGTGTCGGGGTTGTCCGTGAGTCCGAGCGTGCGCCGTACGTCGTAGGCCACGGCGATGCGCCGGTTCCACCAGGCCTGGTCGATCGGTTCCTTGTCGAATGTAAGCACGCGCACGGCGATCGAGCCGATCTGATAGTGTCCCAGGGCGATGAAATCGCCCGTGCGGGTATATATTTCGACCAGGGCACCTTCCGTGATTTCCGATTCGTCTTCGGCCTTGATGTGGTCGATGGCGCCCGAGAAAATCCACGGGTGGCGGCGCATGAGCGATTCTTCCTTGCCTTTGCGCAGGTATACTTGGGGTGTCATAATTCGGGATGTTTGATTTGGGGTGTGTGAAGCAGTCGGTCGTAGATCGCCGTGCAGACCCACGCATCGGTCGCGGCGTAGAGTTTTTGTTTGTCGGTGAATGTCGCGGCCTCCCAGTTGCTCAGCCGCTGGGCTTTCGATACGCGCTGCCCCAGCACGATGGCCGAGAGTTTGCGCAGGCTCTTCTCTCCGATGCCCCATTGGGGGGCTATCGTTTGCAGGTCGACGAACCCTGCGTCGCGGAAATGGCGTATCTGGCGCAGCGAGCGCAGGTCGCCGGCGACGTCGGCGCCGATCTTCAGGATCTCCTTGCTTTCGAGCACCTGCAGGATCGGCTTGGCGAACGGGATCTTGTTCAGCCGGAAAAGGAAGCATAGCTGCGGCGTGGAGAGTTGCAGCAGCGACACGCGGAACGTCACCCCGGGCCGGAACGACGGGCGGGTCTCGGTGTCGAAACCGATGACGCGTTGTTTCATCAGGAATTTGCAGGCGGGGACGATGTCGCGCTCATTGTCGACGATGCGTATTTCGCCCCTGAATTCGATGGCCGGAAGCGCTGCGGCCTCCTCGTTGCTGATCTTATCCGTAAAGTTGTTTGTCGTAGTCATGCCGTGGAACATTCTCACAAAAATAGGGAATTATTTCCGGAAAACGGCATGCGGGGCGATTTTTTACATCCCCGCGGGCGGTTGCGGCCCTATTTTAACCCGATTTTCCCGTCCCTGCCCGTGCCGGCGATGCCTTCGTCGAGCAATTCGCGCAGCGCCCGGCCTATCTGCTGTGCCTCCCCGGGGAATTCCGCGGCCAGTTCGTGCGGGTCGGCTGCCCCGCGGGATAGCCTTTGCCGCAGTTTTTCGCGCAGCCCGCCGTCGGCCGACGGCGTGGCGCAGCCCTGTGCCTGCCGCTTCCCGGCACGTTTGTGTGCGAGGCAGATGTCGCATACGCCGCATGCCGCAGGGGCGCCTTCACCGAAATACCCTTCCAGAACGGCGCTGCGGCAACGGGTCTCGTTCGCGGCGTAGGCGAGCATGTGTTCGAAGCGTTCGCGCATCAGCTCCTGCCGCCGTTTGTAGGTCTCGGGGGCGATGTAGAGGTCGGCGCGGGGCAGCCGCTCCTCGTCCATGAAGAGGATCGGCGAGCGGTTGGAGGGGACGTAGCGGATCACGCGCAGCTGCCAGAGCCGTTTGAGCAGCTCCTTGACCCGCTGTACGGTATAGCCGCTCCAGGTGGCGATCTCGCCCTCGTCGATCTGCCGGAATTCGGTGAAGACCCCGTTGTAGAGGCGCAGCAGCGTGCGGATGAAGTGATCCAGCTCGTCGCGCTGCACGCGGAGTTTGTAGAGGTCGTCGCGGCTCACGCAGAACATGATCCGCGCCGGGTTCTCCTGTGCGTCGGTCAGCGTCATGTACCCGTTTTGCTGCAGGAGCTTCAGGGCGCTTACGACCGTGCCGGAGTAGAGGTGCTCGCGGGCGCAGAAGTCGTGGATGTTGAACAGGAACGATGCCTGGGCGCCGTCGCCGATGCCGACCTGCAGGTAGGAGCAGACCCGTTCGTAGATGTCCTTGATCTTTTCGAGCGGCGGGAACTCTTGCTCGAAACGCCGCACGATGCGTTCGCCGTCGTCCGACGAGACCAGCAGCAGGGCGTAGCTCCGCATACCGTCGCGGCCCGCTCGGCCGGCCTCCTGGTAGTAGCTCTCGAGCGAGTCGCACATGCTGTAATGGGCGACGAAGCGCACGTCGGGTTTGTCGATGCCCATGCCGAAGGCGTTGGTGGCGACCATCACGCGCGTCCTGCCCGAGACCCACTCCTCCTGCCGCAGCGAGCGTTCGGCATGCCCCATGCCCCCATGGTAGGCCGCGGCCGTTATGCCCTCCCTGCGCAGCATGTCGGCGACCTGCTCGGTGCCTTCGCGCGTACGGACGTAGACGATGCCCGAGCCGGGGACGTTGCGTACCAGGCGCAGCAGCTGCCCGTTCTTGTCGTCGGTGTGGCGGACGCTGTACGAAAGGTTGGGACGTGCGAAGCTGCTCCGCAGGATATGCGGTTCGGCGAACCGCAGGTGGCGCATGATGTCTTCGGCCACGAGTTTCGTGGCCGAGGCCGTGAGCGCCAGCACCGGGACGCCGGGTAGTTTTTCGCGCAGCTCGGCGATGCGCAGGTACGAGGGGCGGAAATCGTAGCCCCACTGCGAGATGCAGTGGGCTTCGTCGACGGCCACGAGTGATACGTTCATGCGCACGACGCGCAGGCGGAAGGCCTCCGTTGCGAGCCGCTCGGGGGCGACGTAAAGGAACTTGACGTCGCCGTAGACACAGTTGTCCAGCGCGATGTCGATTGCACGCGGCGAGAGCCCCGAATGGATCGCCACGGCCGGGATGTGCCGTGCCCGCAGGCGGTCGACCTGGTCTTTCATCAGGGCGATCAGGGGCGTCACGACGATGCACAGCCCCTCCTGCGCAAGCCCGGGGATCTGGTAGGTAAGCGACTTTCCGCCGCCCGTGGGCATCAGGGCCAGGGTGTCGCGCCCGTCCATCACTGAACGGATGATACGCTCCTGTACGGGGCGGAATTCGGTGAAGCCCCAGTAGCGTTTCAGTACGTCGTATATCTTGTCCGCTGGCCTTTCCATGAATACAAAGGTAGGAAAAATTAGGTGTTTCCCGGAATTTTTTATACTTTTGCATCGGATTAGACGTTCGACAAATGAAGATAAGCGAAAAATTCAAAGTGCGCGAGATGGCGGGGGAGCATGTGATTATCATGCCGGGCCGCTGCGGTGCCGACATGACCCGTATCCTGGCGCTCAACGATTCGTCGCTCTATCTTTGGGAGGCGCTCGGCGGCAAGGACTTTACCACCGGGGATGCAGCCGCCCTGTTGTTGGAGCGTTACGACGTGGACGAAGCCACCGCACAGCGCGATGCCGAGGCCTGGGCTGCGAAGCTCGCCGAATGCGGCGTGCTGGAGTAACCGGCGGCACGTGTCCGGCGCACGGGCGGAAAACCTGAAAGGTAGCATGAAATTGAAAAGACTCATATCGCTGTTGCTGCTCGCCATCTACCTGACGGCGTGGGGCGGCCCTGCGTATGTGTCGCTTTCGTGCAAGTGCGTCACGATGTCGTCGCATGTCTGCTGCCACCACTGCCAGCACAGCGCCGATGCCGCGGGTGCCGGCGAGTCGCTGAAGGCTCCCTGCTGCGGCAACCACCATTCGACCGAAATCGAACTCTATACGGGTTCTTCTTCCGATAACCACGAGAGATTCATCCGCTGCACGGTCACCGACCTGCCGCCCGCATTGGTTGCGGAGGCTCCGGTCGCGGCCGTCCTCAAGTTCTTCGGGGAGACGCTTCCCGAATGCGGCGATCCTTTCGTCATGCGGGGCCATGTGCGCTCCGCAGGCCTTCGTGCCCCTCCCGTATTGGCTTAAAACCTTTTTGGGACGGATGCTGCGCGCATCCGCCCGCAAATAGTTTTAACCAATAACGGAATGTAATGAAAATCAACAAAATCATTTTATCTGTTTCTTCCCTTGCCGTGTGCGGAACCCTCAGCGCACAGGATTTGCGGGGTGTAGTCCGCGACGCCGACAACCAGCCGCTGGTGGGCGCTTCGGTTTACTGGGAGGGTACTACGATCGGTGCCAGCACCGATGCCCAGGGGGCGTTCCTGCTCCATCGGGTAAAAGGTTACGACAATCTGGTCGCCTCGTATCTGGGATATGTGAACGACACGCTGCGTGTGGCAGGCGGTGCGGAGCGTATCGAATTCACGCTCGCTTCCGAAGGCGTGGCGTTGGAGGACGTGGTGGTCGAGGGTAATCTGAGCGGCAACTTCGTCAAGCGTGACGGCATCGTCAAGGGCGAGATGATCTCGTTCGCGGGCCTCTGCAAGATGGCCTGCTGCAATCTGGCCGAGAGCTTCGAGAACTCGGCGTCGGTGACCGTCGGGTACAGCGACGCCATTTCGGGCGCACGGCAGATCAAGATGCTCGGCCTGGCAGGTACCTATACCCAGATCCTCGACGAAAACCGCCCGATCATGCGCGGGCTGAGCGCCCCCTACGGACTGAGCTACACGCCCGGCATGTGGCTCAATTCGATTCAGGTGTCGAAGGGCGTGGCGTCGGTGACGGCCGGGCATGAGGCCATCACGGGGCAGATCAACCTCGAGCACCGCAAGCCGACGGACGACGAGAGGCTGTTCGTGAACCTCTATCTGGACGACGAACTGCGCCCCGAGGCCAACATCTCGACGGCGTTCCCCGTCACGAAGGACAAGAAACTGTCGAGCGTCATCCTGCTCCACGGTTCGATGGATACCGACGTCCGTAAGATGGATCACAACGACGACGGATTCCGCGACCTGCCGCTCTCCGACCAGATCAATGTGGCCAACAAGTGGCTTTATGCGGCCGACAACGGTACGCAGATCCGCTGGGGATGGAAATTCGTACAGGAGAACCGCCTGGGCGGTATGCTCGACTACAAGAATTCGATGCGCGGCGAGATGGAGAAGAACTGGAACTGGAAGGAGACGGGCGCCGATATGCCCCTCTACGGTTCGAAGATCCGCAACCGCGGCGCGAACGGTTATTTTAAAATAGGTATGCCCGTCGGCCCGTCGGTCTACGATGCCGACGAGCAGGATGAGATGCGTTCGAACCTGGCTTTCGTGGCCGATTTCGACCACTTCAACGAGTACGCCTATTTCGGGCTGAACGACTACCGCGGCAATGAGAATACGCTCTCACTGAACCTCATGTACAACCACTATTTCACCTACCGGTCGTCGCTGATCGTCGGTGCACAGGGACATTTGCAGTACTACCGCGAGAGTTTTGCTAACAACACCCCGTGGATTGCGGCGGCTCCGGCTACGCTCTACGACTTCGACCGCAACGAGCAGGAAGTGGGTGCCTATGCCGAGTATACCTATTCGATCAAGGACAAGTTCTCGGTCGTGGCCGGACTTCGCGGCGACTACAATCACTATTACGACCGCTTTTTCCTCACGCCCCGCGGCCACCTGAAATGGAACATCACCCCCTCGACGACGCT
>OGJV01000196.1_pt1 | contig 37905 bp, 34 predicted proteins | sample 1572271 | NCBI WGS metagenome assembly OGJV01 (sample SAMEA2582107, study PRJEB24529) | metagenome | biome: Human gut stool | place: China | collected 2011
CCTCCGCGGCGAAACGGGTATCATCCAGACCATCGGCCGCGCCGCGCGAAACGCCGACGGCCTTGTCGTGCTCTACGCCGACACCATCACCCCCTCGATGCGCCGCGCCATGGACGAGACTGAGCGCCGCCGCCAAATTCAGGACGACTACAACAAGGCGCACGGCATCATTCCGCAGACCATCCGAAAGGACGTGCGCGAGATCATCGAAATTTCCAAGAAGGACGAGGAATCCGCCCGCCGCCGCGGCAAGCGCAAGCTCTCCGAGCGCGAGCGGGACGAAGAGATCAGAAAGCTCGAAAAGCAGATGCAGGAGGCAAGCCGTATGCTCGAATTCGAGTACGCCGCCATCCTGCGCGACCGTATCATCGAGCTGCGCAAGGAGAACACGAAATAACAAGAAAGAGAAAAAACCTGTGAAAAAATACGCTTCCTACGCCTGCATTTTAGCGGCCGCCGCCTGCTGGGGCTGCATCGGCCTATTCAACCGCCCGCTGCTCAATGCCGGCATCGCGCCGGAAAACCTTGTCGTCATCCGTAATCTGGGCGGTCTTGCGGTGCTCGCGTTCTTCTTCCTCTGCACCGACCGCAGCGTCTTCAAAATGAAGACAAAGCACCTGCCGATCTTTATTGCGACGGGCATCATCAGCGTCGTGCTCTTCACGCTCTGCTACTTCAACGCGCAGAAGCTCTGCTCCATCTCCGTGAGCGTCATCCTGCTCTACACCGCGCCCGCGATGGTGGTTCTGATGAGCGCGCTCGTTTTCAAAGAGAAGATCACGGGCAAAAAGCTCCTTGCCCTCGCGCTGGCGCTGCTCGGCTGCGCGCTCGTGACGGGCGTTTTTACGGGCGGACTGTCGCTGACGACGAAGGGGATGCTCTTCGGCCTCGGTGCGGCATTTTTCTACGCGCTCTATTCGATCTTCGCGCCCTTCGGCCTGCGGCACTACAGCCCGCTCGCCGTCGTGTTCTGGACGTTCGTGTTCGCCGCGCTCGGCGCGCTGTTCGTCGCCGACTGGGGCAACCTTATGACGGTTCTGAGCGTGCCGCAAAACGCCCTCCTCGCTGCGGGACTTGTGCTGCTCTCCACCGTCGCGCCCTACATCCTCTACACCAAGGGCCTTGCCAACGTCGAGAGCGGCAAGGCCAGCATCATGGCGAGCATCGAGCCGGTCGTCGGCACGCTCGTCGGCACCCTCGTCTTCGGCGAGCCCATCAGCGCGGGCGTATTCTTAGGCCTCGCCTGCATTTTGGCTTGTGTTTACATTCTGCGGTGATTTTATCCCCGTTTTCCACATAGGAGGTCCCTTATGGCAAAGAATAAAGAAGAAAAAACCAACGTCATGCGCGTTTTGGAGCAGAAGAAAATCGCCTACACCGCGCACACCTACCCGCATGAAGAGGGCATGGCGGTCGACGGCGTCACGGTGGCGAAGTCCATGGGCTTTGACCCCGCCATCGTCTTCAAGACCCTTGTCGCGCGCGGCGCGAGCAAACAGTATTACGTCTTCGACGTGCCGGTCGCGGAGAATCTTGACCTCAAAAAGGCCGCGAAGGCTGTGGGCGAAAAGTTCATCGAAATGATCCACCAGAAAGAGCTGCTGCCGCTCACGGGCTATGTCCACGGCGGCTGCTCGCCCGTCGGGATGAAGAAGCTCTTCCCCACGGTGTTCCACAGTTCGGCAGAAAACCTTGCAGCGATGATCGTCTCGGCGGGCAAGATCGGCTATCAGGTCGAGCTTGCGCCCCACGACCTCGCCGCGCTCGTGCGCGCAAAATTTGCGGATATCATTGTTGAATGAGGTTGACATAAAAAATTCAGAAGAGTACGCTGGTCTCGCAGCTGCGAATCCGGCAACAGGAGTTATCGATTCATGCCAAGTAAGATTTTTGTCAAAGGCGCAAGAGAAAATAATCTCAAGAACATCGACGTTGAGATTCCACGCGACGCGCTGACCGTCATCACGGGCCTGTCCGGCAGCGGAAAGTCGTCGCTCGCGTTCGACACCATCTATGCCGAGGGCCAGCGCCGCTATGTGGAGAGCCTGTCGTCCTACGCCCGTATGTTCCTTGGGCAGAAGGAAAAGCCCGACGTCGACTATATCGAGGGCCTTTCCCCCGCCATTTCCATCGACCAGAAGACCACCTCGCAGAACCCACGATCCACCGTCGGCACGGTGACGGAGGTGTACGACTATCTGCGCCTGCTCTGGGCGCGCGTCGGCACGCCGCACTGTCCGAACTGCGGCAAGGAGATCCGCCAGCAGTCCATCGACCAGATCATCGACCAGCTCATGGCGCTGGGCGAGGGCACGCGCGTGCAGATCATGGCGCCGGTCATCCGCGGCAAAAAAGGCGAGCACGTCAAGATTTTCGAGGACGCGCGCCGCTCGGGCTATGTCCGCGTCCGCGCCGACGGGAACATGTATGACCTCAGCGAGGAAATTTCCCTCGAAAAGAACAAAAAGCACAATATCGAGGTCGTCGTCGACCGCCTGATCCTCCGCCCCGACGTCGTCCACCGCCTGACGGACTCGTGCGAGACCGCGGCGGCGCTTTCGGGCGGTCTCATTCTTGCCAATATCCTGCCAGATGACCGCGATATCCTCTTTTCGCAGAATTACGCGTGCGAGGACTGCGGCATCTCCATCGAAGAGCTGACGCCGCGCATGTTCTCGTTCAACAACCCGTTCGGCGCATGCCCGACGTGCACAGGCCTCGGCACGCAGCTCAAGGTCGACCCCGAGCTCGTCATCCCGAATAAGAGCGTTTCCCTGCTCGACGGCGCGATCTGCGCCTCGGGCTGGAACAACGTGCGCGGCGACGGCATCTCGCGCATGTACTTTGAAGCGCTGTCGAAAAAGTACCATTTTTCCCTCCGCGACCCTGTGGAAAAGCTCTCCAAAGAGGTCATGGACGTCATTCTTTACGGCACAAAGGGCGAAAAGCTGGAGCTCCAGTATGACCAGCCGCGCGGCAAGGGGGTATTGTATCAGGCGTTCGAGGGTATCATCCCCAACTTAGAGCGCCGCTACAAGGAGACGCAGAGCGACGGCGTGCGCGAGGAGTTAGAGTCCTGCATGAGCGAGTGCCCCTGCCCCGCCTGCGGCGGCAAGCGGCTCCGCCGCGAATCCCTCGCCGTCACGGTCGGCGGACTTAGTATCAGCGACTACTGCGAAAAATCCGTCGTCGACGCGCTCGACTTTGTGGATCAGCTGACGCTGACCGAGCAGCAAATGCGCATCGGCGAGCGCATTTTGAAGGAGATCAAAAACCGCCTCGGCTTCCTGCGCTCGGTGGGTTTGGAATACCTGACGCTCTCGCGCGCGAGCGCGACGCTCTCCGGCGGCGAGGCGCAGCGCATCCGTTTGGCGACGCAGATCGGCTCGAGCCTGATGGGCGTGCTCTATATCCTCGACGAGCCGTCCATCGGCCTGCACCAGCGCGACAACGACAAGCTGCTCGCCACGCTCAAGAGACTGCGCGACCTCGGCAATACGCTCATCGTTGTCGAGCACGATGAGGACACGATGCGCGCGGCGGACTACCTCATCGACATCGGCCCCGGCGCGGGCGCGCACGGCGGTCAGGTCGTGGCCTGCGGTACGCCGCAGGAGGTCATGGCGAACCCGAATTCCCTGACCGGCCAGTATTTGAGCGGGAAGAAAAAGATCGAAGTGCCGAAAGAGCGCCGAAAAGGCAACGGCAATTTCCTCACCGTGCGCGGCGCGCAGGAAAATAACCTCAAAAACCTCGACGTCTCGATCCCGCTCGGCACGTTCACGTGCGTCACGGGCGTGTCCGGCAGCGGCAAATCGTCGCTCGTCAACGAGATCATCTACAAAAAGCTCGGCGCGGACTTAAACCGCATGAAGGTCCATCCCGGCCGCTGTAAGGCTATCGAGGGCGAGGAATTCCTCGACAAGGTCATCTGCATCGACCAGAGCCCCATCGGCCGCACGCCGCGCTCCAACCCCGCAACGTATACGAATTTATTTAACGACATCCGCGACCTCTTCGCCTCGACCCCGGACGCGAAGGCGCGCGGCTATGCCGCGGGCCGCTTCAGCTTCAATGTCCGCGGCGGCCGGTGCGAGGCCTGCTCGGGCGACGGTCAGCTCAAGATCGAGATGCACTTCCTGCCCGATATCTATGTGCCCTGCGAGGTCTGCAAGGGCAAACGCTACAACCGCGAAACGCTCGAGGTCCACTACAAGGGCAAGAGCATCGCGGACGTGCTGGAAATGACCGTGGAGGAGGCGCTCGAATTCTTCCGCGACCTTCCAAAGCTCGAAGCGAAGCTCCGCACGCTCAGCGAGGTCGGCCTCGGCTATATCCGCCTCGGCCAGTCGTCTACGACGCTCTCCGGCGGCGAAGCCCAGCGCGTCAAGCTCGCGACCGAGCTTTCTAAGCGCTCCACGGGGCGCACCATCTATATCCTCGACGAGCCGACCACGGGTCTCCACACGGACGATGTGAAAAAGCTCCTTGAGGTTTTGCAGCGCCTTGTCGACGCGGGCAACACCGTGCTCGTCATCGAGCACAATCTGGACGTCATCAAGTGCGCGGATTATCTGCTCGACCTCGGCCCCGAGGGCGGCAGCGGCGGTGGAACGCTCGTCACCTGCGGCACGCCCGAGGAGGTTGCCGCGTGCGAGCAGTCCTACACGGGCCAGTATCTCAGGAAAATGCTGCGTTAAGATTCACCCATCGCCCGTCCGCGCCGTAGAATGGCGCGAGGTGATGATATGCGGCTTTTACAGGACGGCGTTGTCGCGGCGCTTGCCGCCATCGGCCTGACGGCGGTGATCTTTCTGCTCGTTTCGGCCATCGTGCACCCGCGGCGGCGCGGCACCATCCCCGCCACGGCGGTCATCGAGACGTGCGGCGAGGCAAAGACGCTCGAATACACGGTGCGCGCGCTGCTGAGGTCGCGCTATGAAGAGGGCGGCTTTTCGCGCGTCGTCATCGTGGACTGCGGCCTTGCCGACGAGCCGCGCCGCGTGGCGGAGCTCTTGTGCCGCAGCGAATACGAGGTCTACCTCTGCCAAAGGGAAGAACTGACCGATTTTTTCACTTAGGAGACAGTTATGGGAGAAGAAACGACCATCATGGGCACGGTCCTGTCCGTCGTTTTCCAGAATGAGGAAAACGGCTATGCCGTGCTGCGCCTTGTGACGGACGACGGCGAGCTTTTAACGCTCGTCGGCTGCGTCCCCTGCGCGGCGCCGGGCGAAAATCTGACGGCGACCGGCTCGTTTTCCTCCCACCCGCAGTACGGCGAGCAGTTTTCCGCGAGCGAGGTCGAGCGGTACCTGCCGTCGAACGAGACGGAGATTTTAAACTACCTCGCTTCCGGCGTCGTGCGCGGCGTCGGCCCCGCGACGGCGGAAAAGCTCGTCGCCAGATTTGGCATCGAGACGCTGCAGGTGCTCGAATCCGAGCCGGAAAAGCTCACGGCCATCAAGGGCATGACCGCCCGCCGCGCGCAGGAGATCTCCGCCGCGTTCAACGAGCAGATGGGCCTTCGCCGCGTGATGGAATTTCTGGCGCATTACGATCTGCCCGCCGCGCTCAGCGTGCCGCTCTACCGGCGCTTCGGCGCAAACGCCATGGCCGCGCTCGAGCGCAACCCGTACTTACTGTCCGACAGCGCGTTCGGCGTGGACTTTTCCCTCTGCGACGAGATCGCGCTCTCCATGGGCTTTGGCGGCGACGCGTCGCTCCGTACCGAGGCGGGGCTGACATTCGAGCTCTCCCACAACCGCGAGGCGGGCGGACACGTCTTCCTCCCGCGCGAAAAGCTCCTCGCCGCGACGGCCCAGCTTTTGGACTGCGATGTCGACGCGGTGGAAAAAAGCCTCGACGATCTCATCGCCATCCACCGCATCGTGCAGGAAGGCGTCGCGAATGTGACGGCCTGCTATTTGCGTCAGTCGTGGGAGGACGAGACCTATGTTGTCACGCGCATCGAGGCGATGCTCGCGGACAAGCCCGACGCCCTGCGCGGCGTAGAGCGTACGATCTCCGAGATCGAGCGCGAGCAGGGCGTGCAGTACGCGCCGCTCCAGCGTCAGGCTGTCGAGCTCGCGGCAAAGGAAGAATTGCTGCTGCTGACCGGCGGTCCCGGCACGGGCAAGACGACGAGCGTGCGCGCCATCGTCGCGCTCTTCGAGCGCATGGGATTGAACGTTCTGCTCGCCGCGCCCACGGGCCGCGCCGCCAAGCGCATGGGCGAGCTCTGCGACCGCGACGCGCAGACCATCCACCGCATGCTCGGCATGACCTTCAACGACCAGACCGGCGAGGTGACGTTCACCAAAGGCGAAAAGGAACCGCTCGAGGCCGATGCGCTCATTGTGGACGAGACCTCGATGGTCGACCTCTCGCTGATGCACGCGCTGCTCGCGGCGCTGCGTCCGGGCTGCCGCCTTGTGCTCATCGGCGACCCCGATCAGCTGCCGAGCGTCGGCGCGGGCAATGTCTTTTCCGACCTCATCCGCAGCGGGCGCATCGCGACCGTCGCCCTGCGCGACATTTTCCGTCAGGCCGAGCAGTCGATGATCGTGCGCAACGCGCACCTCGTCAACACCGGCATGCCGCCCAAGCTCAAAAACGCGGCGGCGAACGACTTTTTCTTCCTCCCCCGCCGCGACAGCGTTCGATTGGTCGAAACCGTGGTCGAGCTGTGCAAAACAAGGCTGCCCGACAAGATGGGCATCCCCGCGGACGAATTGCAGGTGCTCACCCCGACGCGCCGCGGCGACGCGGGGACGCGGTCGCTGAACTTTGCCCTGCAAGCCGCGCTGAACCCGCCGAAACCCGGCAAACAGGAGCGCCGCTTCGGCGAGCTCATCTTCCGCGAGGGCGACCGCGTCATGCAGACGCGCAACGACTACGACGTCGTCTGGCAGAAGGAGGACGGCACCGCGGGTACGGGCATCTTCAACGGCGACGTCGGCAAGATCGCAAAGATCGACCCGAGCGGCGAGCTTTTGGAGATCGTCTTCGACGACCGCACCGCGACCTACACGTCCGACATGCTCGCGGAGCTCGACATGGCCTACGCCATGACCGTACATAAGGCGCAGGGCAGCGAATACCGCGGCGTTGTGTTCGTCGGCGCGCCGTGTGCGCCGTCGCTGATGGTGCGCGGCGTGCTCTATACCGCCATCACCCGCGCGCGAGAGCTGCTCGTCATCGTCGGCGACGATTCCGCCGTGAACAAAATGGCGGAGAACGACCGCCGCAGCCGCCGCTACAGCGGCCTCAAGTGGCGGCTTCGGAAAGGTGGGGAGGAAAAATGAGCTTTTTGGAATCGCTCGCGTCCTTACTTTTTCCACCGCGCTGCGCGTTCTGTGGAAAACCCGGCGTTCACGGCGTGTGTTCTGAGTGCGAAAAGGCGCTCCCCTACTGCAAAACGCCGCTCCATGAGAGAGCGGAGATCGGTGCGTGCCTCGCCCCGCTCAAATACGAGGGCATCGTGCGCGAGGCGCTGCTGAACTACAAATTCCACGCGGGACAGAGCCGCTGCACGGGCTTTGGCGATGTTTTAGCGCAGGCCGCCGCCGAGCATTTCGGCGGAGAGTTCGATTTGGTTACCTATGTCCCCGTGTCGAAAAAGCGCAAACAAGAGCGCGGCTACGACCAGTCGTATCTCTTGGCGCGCGAGACCTGCCGCCACTGGAGCGTCGCGCCGGAAACGCTGCTGCAAAAGACGAAGGACAACGTCGCGCAGTCGTCGCTTTCGTCCCGTGAGGAGCGGCAGAAAAACGTCGTCGGCGCATACGTTGCCGTCAATGAGGACAAGATCAAGGGTCAGCGCATTCTGCTCATCGACGATATCCTCACCACCGGCGCCACGCTCCGCGAAGCCGCGAGAGTTTTACGGGAAGCTGGCGCGGAAAGAGTCATCTGCGCCACCCTCGCCGCGGCGGACGAAGACTAAAGTCTTCAAAAAAGAGGCGACGCCTCTTTTTTGAGAAAGTTTCGCTGCGCTTCGTGCCTCACAGGTTCGACACGCACTCCGCGCAAAGTGTTTTTACCCACGTACACGCCGCGGGTAAAAACGATTCAAATGTTTCGCGTCTGCGGACGCGAAAATCAGCGGCGCAGGGGTATGTTTTTCCTTATTTTCCCCTGATACCGTGCGGAAAATCGCGCACAATGCTATTGCAAACTCAATTTCGAGCCGTTATAATAAAAACATCATGGGAAAGTATGAGCATCGCTCATTTCAGTTTTCAGAAAAATAAGAGGTAACACGCTATGTTTTCTTTTACCAAAGACATCGGCATGGATCTGGGCACCGCGTCGGTGCTGATCTACATTAAGGATAAAGGCATTGTGCTCAACGAGCCCTCGGTCGTGGCGCTCGACAAGAACACCGGCAAGCTCTTGAAGGTCGGCGCGGATGCGCAGGCCATGCTGGGCCGCACGCCGGGCAACATCATCGCCATCCGTCCCCTGCGCGAGGGCGTCATCTCCGACTACGAGGTCACTGAGCGCATGATCAAGGAATTCCTGCATAAAGTCATGGGCTTCCAGCTCTTCAAGCCGCGCATCATCATCTGTGTTCCCTCCGGCATCACCGAGGTCGAGGAGCGCGCGGTCATCGACGCGGGCATTCAGGCCGGCGCGCGCCGCGTCTACCTCATTGAAGAGCCTGTCGCCGCCGCCATCGGTGCGGGCATCGACATCACCCAGCCCGAGGGCCACATGATCATCGACATCGGCGGCGGTACGTCCGATATCGCGGTCATTTCGCTCTCCGGCGTCGTCGAATCGTCCTCCATCAAGATCGCGGGCGACCAGTTCAACGAGGCCGTCGTCAAGTATATGCGCCGCAAGCACAACCTGCTCGTCGGCGAGCGCACGGCCGAGCAGATGAAGATGCAGATCGGCTGCGTCTTCCCGCCGGAAGAGGAAATGACCATGGAGGTCAAGGGCAGAAGCCTTATCACGGGCCTTCCCGAGCTCATCTCCGTCTCGTCTGCGGAAATGCTCGAGGCCTTTGAAGAGCCCGTCGAGCGCATCATGGAGGAGGTCCACCTCGTGCTTGAAAAGACCCCGCCCGAGCTCGTGGCCGATATCTCGAACAACGGCATCGTCATGACCGGCGGCGGCAGCTTAGTCCGCGGCTTTGATAAGCTCGTCACCGCCCGCACCGGCATCCACGCCATGGTGGCCGAGAACGCCATCCAGTGCGTGGCCGAGGGCACGGGCAAGAGCCTCGACAGCATTCAGGACATGCAGGACGGCACGATGAACCTGAGCCGCCGCAAGCAGATCAACTAAGAAAATTCGGGAGGATATCATGGCGGTCTTATCAAATCTCCAGCCGGAAAAGGTATTCTACTATTTTGAAAAGCTCTGCTCCGTTCCCCACGGCAGCGGAAATACGAAGCAAATCAGCGACCTGTGCGTCGGCTTTGCGAAGGAATTGGGCCTTAAATACCGTCAGGAGGCGTGCAACAACGTCATTATCTGGAAGAACGGCTCTTGCAGCTATGAAAACGCCGCGCCCATTATCTTGCAGGGCCATATCGACATGGTCTGCGCCAAGACCGAGGACTGCACCAAGGACATGACGCGCGACGGGCTCGACGTCCGTACCGACGGCGAATGGGTCTGGGCAGACAAGACGTCGCTTGGCGGCGACAACGGCATCGCCGTTGCGATGATCCTCGCGATTTTATCCGACGAAACGCTCCCCCATCCCCCCATCGAGGCGGTCTTCACCGTCGACGAGGAGGTCGGCATGGACGGCGCGTTCGCGCTGGACTGCTCGGACTTGAAGGGCAAAAAGCTTTTGAACCTCGACTCTGAGGAAGAGGGCGTTTTCACCGTGTCCTGCGCGGGCGGCGTGCGCCTTGACTGCACGCTCGAACTCAAGCAGGAGCGCGCGGACGGCATGACCGGCTACCGCGTGACGATCTCGGGTCTCAAGGGCGGCCACTCCGGCATGAACATCAATCAGGGCCGCGGCAACGCCAACTGCCTGATGGGCCGCACGCTGTATAGCGCGATGGAGCGCTGCCCGTCGCTGCGCGTGCATGATCTCACGGGCGGACAGTTCGACAACGTCATCTGCCTGAGAAACGACGCGCTCGTCGCGCTCTCCGCGGCTGATGCGCCCGCGTTCGAGGCGTTCATCAAGGAATTCGACGCAACGCTCAAAAATGAGTATGCCGTTACCGATGGTGGCATTTCCCTCGTGTGCGAAAAGGCTGACGTTCCGGCCGCATTCTCCGCAGCGGACACGTCGAGACTGCTGCATGTGCTCCTTGCCCTGCCGCAGGGCGTGCAGGAGATGAGCGCCGACTTCCCCGGTCTTGTGCAGACTTCTCTCAACCTCGGCGTGATGCGCACGGACGAGCACGGCGTGAAGTGCTCCTTCTCCGTCCGCTCCTGCATCGCCTCGCAGAAGGATATGCTCATTCAGCGCGTGAAGGCCATCGTCGAATTCGGCGGCGGCACCGTGGGCGAGCGCAGCAACTATCCCGGCTGGCAATACGACCGCGATTCTGCCCTCCGCAAGGAGATCGAAGCGGTCTACCGCGACCTCACCGGCCACGACGGGAAGATCGAAGCCACCCACGGCGGCCTTGAGTGCGGACTCTTCATCGAAAAGATCCCCGGCCTCGACGCGCTGTCCATGGGACCGGAGCTGCACGATGTGCATTCGGTGGAGGAGAGGCTGAACGTCGCCTCCACCGCGCGCGTCTATGCGCTCGTGTGCGAGGTGCTCAAGCGCAGCAAATAAAACCGCGAACAAAAAAATAAAAAAGGCGGAACCTCTCAAAAAGAGGTTCCGCCTTTTTGCTGCTTTGCGGCATTCAGCCGCCGTAGCCGAAGAAATTATTGAAGAAATCCCAGGGATTGGAGTAGTAGCCGTTGCCGCCATTGCCGTACCCGCCGTTGCCGTAACCGCCGTTACCATTGTAGCTGTTGTCGGTGCTCTGGTCGGAAGAGCTCGTCTCCGTCGTCTCGGGTGTGGCGTCGAAGGTGAGCTCTACCTCGATCGTCTTACCCTCGCGGTAGACGGTCAGCGTCACGGTGTCGCCCGCGCTGTAGCTCTTCTTGGCCGCGACGAGGTCTTCATAGGATGCAATATCCTTGTCGTCCATCTTCGTGATGACGTCGCCGAGCTTGAGCCCCGCCTTGTCGGCGGCGCTGTCCGGGTCAACGGAGCAGACGAACACGCCCTCGGTCACGTCGTAGCGGTACTGCTGCGCCATCTGCGCGGTCATCGTCTGCGGCGTGATGCCCATGTAGGCCTTGTTGGTCACATAGCCGTTGGTCATGATGTCCTTGACGAGCGACACGACGTCGTTGATGGGGATGGCGAAGCCGATGCCCTCCACGGTGGTGTTGGAGTAGCTCGAATACTTGGCCGACACGATGCCGACGACCTCACCGTAGCTGTTGAAGAGCGGGCCGCCGGAGTTGCCGGGATTGATGGAGCAGTCGACCTGGATCATGTTAAAGGGCGTGCCGTCAACATTGATGGCGCGGTTGACGCAGGAGATGATGCCCTCGCTCATCGAGAACGTCAGTTCGCCGAGCGGGTTGCCGACAGCGGCGACGGATTCGCCGATGGCGACCTTGCTCGAATCGCCCAGCACCACGGGCGTCGCGCCCGTCACGTCGATCTTGAGAACGGCGATATCATAGTCCTCGTCGCTGCCGATGACGGTCGCGTCATACGTTTCGCCGTTGTAGAGCGTCACCTCCACGCTGCTCGCATCGCTCACAACATGGTGGTTCGTGAGGATGTAGCCGTCCTCCGTGATGAAAAAGCCCGTGCCGCTCGCGGCGGTCTGCACGGTCTGGCCGAAGTAGTTCGTGGTGGCGGAGACGTTGATCGACACCACGCTGTTGACGTTCGAGGCATAGACCTCCGACATCGACATCTGCGTCTTGCCGTCGACCTTGACGGTCTGCACCTGCGTGACCTCGCGGTCGCTGACCTGAACGCTCGTCTTGTTGACCTTGGTCGTCGCGCCGCTCACGCCAGCGCCGATGAAGCCGCCGACGAGCGCGCACACCAGCGCCAGCGCCACGATCTTGCCGGAAAGACCGCTGCCGCCCTTTTTCTTCGGGCTGCCGCCGGGATTCTTATCCCACGGGTCTTCGGCGTAGTTCTTCGTGTCGATCGGGGCGTTGGGATTCTGCTCGTCGCCCTTGCGATAGCTGTAGTGATACAGGTTGTTTTCGTCTTCGTACATGATGATGACCTCCTATGGACTGAGACCCTTGCTTGCAGCCTCTTTGCTTTCGATGGTGCTATCATAGGGCATATTTATGTATATTTCTTGAACGCTATTTGACGATTTCTTAAATTCCCGATGACTTTTTTAAGTTTCTGTGATAATCGCGCGATTCCCCTTGCGATTTATTTCCCGTCATACTAAAATGAAACGCGACTGAAGAAAAAGGAGGCGGCGCACATGCTTCGCATCGACAATCTGAAGCTCCCTGTGGGGGCAAAGGAAGACAAGCTGCGCGCGGCCTGCGCGCACGCGCTGCGCGTGAGCGAGGAGGCGCTTGTTTCCGTTCATCTCCTGCGCCGCTCCATCGACGCGCGCGAGGGCGTGAAGCTCGTCTGCTCCTGCGCGGTCGAGGTCAAAAACGAATCCGGCGTTTTACGGCGCTGCAAGAATAAGAATGTGCAGCCCTACGCGCCGAAGAAATATACGCCGCCCGCGCCTGTTTCAGCGCCGGAGGCCTCCCCTGTCGTTATCGGCGCGGGGCCCGCGGGCCTTTTCTGCGCGCTGCTGCTGGCCCGCTGCGGCGCAAGACCTATCTTATTAGAGCGCGGGCGCGCGGTCGAGCAGCGAAAGCGCGACGTCGAGCACTTCTGGCGCACGGGCGAGCTTGATCTGACCTCGAACGTGCAATTTGGCGAAGGCGGCGCGGGCGCATTTTCCGACGGCAAGCTCAACACCGGCACAAAGGACCTGCGCCACGGCTATATTTTAGAGGAGTTCGTCCGCTTCGGCGCGAGCGAGGATATTTTAGTCGACGCCAAGCCTCATGTCGGCACCGACAAATTATATGTGGTGCTGCAAAATCTCCGCCGCGAGATCATCGACCGCGGCGGCGAAGTTCGGTTTTCCCACGCCGTTGTGGATATCGAGCAGAACAGCGGCAGCGTCACGGCGCTGCGCGTGAGCGCCCCCGAGGGGGAGTACACGCTGCCCACAAAGCACGTCGTGCTCGCGCCCGGCCACAGCGCGCGCGATACGTTCGAAATGCTGCAAAAGCGCGGCGTGCCGATGGAGCCCAAGCCCTTTGCCGTCGGCGTGCGCATCGAGCACCGCCAGCGCGACATGGACTTAGCGCAATATAAGGAGGCGGCGGGCCGCTACGGCCTCCCACCCACGTCGTACAAGCTCTCCTGCCACACGGAAAAGGGACGCGGCGTGTTCTCGTTCTGCGTCTGCCCCGGCGGCGAGGTCGTCGCCGCTGCGTCGGAGGAAAAGCGCGTCGTGACAAACGGCATGAGCGAATTTGCGCGCGACGGCGAGAACATCAACGGCGGACTTTTGGTCTCCGTTACGCCGGAGGATTTCCCGTCCGGCGATACCCTCGCGGGCGTCCAGTTCCAGCGCGAGCTGGAGGACGCGGCCTATCGCCTTGGCGGTGGAAATTACGCCGCCCCCGCCCAGCGGGTCGAAGATTTTCTCAAGCATCGCCCGTCAACGGGAGCGGGAAAGGTCGTGCCGACCTATCTTCCCTCCGTCCGCTGGTGCGACCTGCACGGCTGTCTCCCGCCCTTTGTGTGCGAGGCGCTCGAGGAGGGCCTTCCGATGCTGGGGCGGAAATTAAGGGGCTTCGATGCGCCCGACGCCGTTTTGACGGCGGTGGAGACGCGCTCTTCGTCGCCTGTGCGCATCGTGCGCGACAACTTGAGTTTTCAATCCGCCCTGCGCGGTCTATATCCCTGCGGCGAGGGCGCGGGCTACGCCGGCGGCATCATGAGTGCCGCGGCCGACGGCCTGCGCGTCGCAGAAATGATTTTGGAGGAATTGAACCATGAATGAAAAAATCGGCGTCATCATCGACTTCCTGACTCCGGCATACGAAAAGACGCTGCGCGACACCGCCGCACGCTGCGGCTACGACATCGCCTTCTTCCCCTCGTCCAAGGCGGCGGAGGGCAATGTGGACGACTGCACGATCCTCTACGGCCATCCGTCCCAGCGCGTTATCGCGGGCGCACGCAATCTCAAGTGGTACGCGAGCTGCTGGGCGGGCGTGGACCGCTTCTGCCGCGACGACCTGTATCAGAATCCCGACTGCCTGCTGACGAACGCCTCGGGCGCTTACGGCACGACGATCGCCGAGCATTCTGTCATGGTCTCGCTGATGCTGCTGCGCCGCCAGATGGAATACACCGAGATCATTCGCAAGGGCGGCTGGCGCGTGCTCCCGGGCGGCATTCACTCGCTCCACGGCGCGCGCGTCACGTGCCTCGGCACGGGTGACATCGGCACGGAATTTGCCCGCCGCGTGCGCGCATTCCATCCCGCGAGCCTGACCGGCGTCAGCCGCAGCGGCCGCGCGAACGCGGACTTTGACGCCGTTCATCCCGTCACGGAGCTCGATCAGCTCCTGCCCGAGACTGACCTTCTCTTCATGTCTCTCCCCTCGGTGAGCGACACGGTGAACATCCTGAACGCAGACCGCATGGCGCTGCTCCCGAAGGGCGCTTATGTTGTCAACGTCGGCCGCGGCACGGCCATCGATCAGGACGCGCTGATCAAAGCGTTGGATTCCGAGCACCTCGCCGGTGCGGCGCTCGATGTCGTCGTGCCCGAACCGCTGCCTGCGGATCATCCGCTGCGCAAGGCCAAGAACCTCCTGCTCACGCCGCACGTCGCGGGCAACATGACGCTCGGCTACACCTGCGAGCGCAACGTGCAGCTCTTCTGCGAAAATCTGGAAAATTACGCCGCGGGCCGCCCGATGCATCACCTCGTCGACCGCAGAAAGGGCTATTAAACCGCGTCGCGTTCCGCCGCTTTGCGGTGGGCGCAGCACATAAAAAGGCAGCAATATGAAAAATTCCCGCATCAAAAACGGTATCATGCGCATTGTGCAGGGTATCATCATCGGCGCGGGCGCGATTTTGCCGGGCATCTCCGGCGGCGTGCTCGCAGTCGTATTCGGCATCTACCGCCCCGCGATGGAGCTGCTCACGCACCCCAGGCGCGCGCTTCAACGCTACTGGCGGATGCTGCTCGCCGTCGGCATCGGCTGGGCGATCGGCTTTTTGGGCGGCGGCAGCGTGATCCTTGCGCTGTTTCATCAGTCGGAAACCGTCGCCACGTGCCTCTTCATCGGGCTCATCCTCGGCACGCTGCCCGACCTCTGGCACGAGGCGGGCACGCAGGGGCGCGGCAACGGTTCGTACATCTCGCTGATCGTCAGCTTCCTCGCCCTGTTCGGCGCGCTGATGGCCGTCAAGTTCAGTTCATTTGCCGAGATGCCCGCAAACTTCTGGGGCTTTCTCTTCTGCGGCGTGCTGTGGGGCTGCAGCTTCATCATCCCGGGGATGACGTCGTCGTCCATCCTGATGGCGGTCGGCCTTCTCACGCCGCTGATCGACGGCATTGCCCAGCTTGATTTCACCGTGCTCGTCCCATGGGGGCTTGGCATGGTCGGCGTGATGGCGCTGTTTGCCCGCATTGTGAGCAGGCTTTTCGACACGCACTACTCCATCGCTTATCACGCCGTCATCGGCATCGTGCTTGCCTCCACGATCATTATCATTCCGACGGGCTTTGCCTCGACAGCGGAGGCCGTCTGGGGCATCGCGTGCGCCATTCTCGGCGCGGTGCTTGCGTATTTTGGCAGCAAGCTCCAGTCGCAGGAGGACGCGGAGATTGAGGCAAAATAAAAGCAGATACAAAAAGCTGACGGTCAAAAGATCGTCAGCTTTTTACGGTATCATCATTTGTGAGCGCTTCGCTTTTGCGCTTGCGCTTGTAGTGCTACATCGTCCGGTCGGCACGTTTGATCGCATCCTCTACGCTGCCGAGCACCGGATTGAAGCACGCATAGCCGACCGACACGTGAGGCAGGTGCTCGTTTTTCACTCGCCGTGCCGTCAGCTCGCGCAGGAATTCCGAAAGATACTTTTCCGCCGCCGTGTCGGAGATTTGCGCGATGACGCAGAATTCGTCGCCGCCGATGCGGTAGCAGTAGCCGGCCTCGGAGAACACGGCGTAGATCGTGCTGCCGACCTCGGCAAGCACCGCGTCGCCCACGCCATGGCCAAAGGTGTCGTTGACGGACTTGAACTCGTCCACGTCGAAATAGCAGATGACTGCGTGCCCGCGCAACGAGGCGGGACGGCTCTCATAGCTGCGGCGGTTCAGAAGATGAGTCAGCGTGTCGATTTTCTGCGTGAGCTCGGAATACAGGATGTAAACCATCAGAACATCGACCGCTGAGCACGCCCACATGATGTGCACTCCGGCACCGTACTGGAGGAACAGCCCACAGAAGAAAAAGACCGGCAGGATGATAACGAGCGCCCGATACAGGCCATAATGGTGCGAACTCTCGCTCAGCAGCTGACCAATGAACAGCAGAACGCCGCTGGCATAGGCCAGCACGTAGACCCAGTAAAACGTTTCGTGATGATAAACGTTTTGTGCGTCGACCGAGAAGATGAAGCCGAAGAAAGCCGACAGCACCTCGAGCCCCGCGTGGACGCCGATCAGGGTATAAATGAGCTTTTTATGCTTGAGCGGCGTTATCAGGTCGCTGCAAAGCACAGTGATGATCGGCGCTGTGGACAGCTCGATGGTCTTAACGAGGATGTGCAGCGTCCGCAGCGACGGGTCGGCTCCGTCCATCCAAACGCCGAACCATTCCGATACCATGCATGCGATACCAGTACGGAGATCGTGTAAACCATCTGCTTTTTGTCATGCTCCATCAGCTCATTGCCGCTCACGAGCATGTCCATGATAATCATAATAAAGACCGAAAGGAAGATGATCGCCGAGTAGAAATCCAACATGGCGCGAACCTTCCTTTCTGATAGTTATATTCTTACTATATCACCGTTGAGAAAGACTGCAACGAAAACTAAAAAAACGCCGAATCCTGTCGTTTTCCCAAAATTCACACAGAATCTGACAGCAATTCGCTGTACTGCGCAAGGCTCTGCGTGGCGAGTTGCTGCATCGTCGACCAGTCCGCCGCGCCCTCACTTCCCTGCACCGCCACGGTGCGAAAACCCGCGTCCTTCGCGTTTTGGATCGCCGCAAGCGAGCCGGAAAAGACGATCGTATCGTCCTTTTGCGAGTGCAGGCGCTTCATCGCGCGCTCGAACATCGTGCCGCTGTTCGCCTTGCAGAGCGCGACGGATTCTGTCAGCACGAAGCGGAAATACGAGTGAAGCCCCGCCTTTTCGAGCGCTTTTTGCGCGTCCTCCGCGCTGAGCGCCGTCACCGCGCCGAGCCACACGCCCTCCATCTTAAAAAGTGAAAGCGCCTTGTCGAGTCCCTCGCGCGCCGCGCCGTCGGGGGTGAAGAGGGTATCGCCCAGTGTAAAGATTGCGCTTTGCAGCCGCATATTCGGTTCCTCCTGCGTTTGAATGATGATTGCCTCTTATTATAATGCGCCCCGCCGTCATTTGCAATCGCGGCGAAGAAGAATATCCTATGCAGTGCGATTCTGTATAAATTTACGGATGCATTCACAAAAGGAGCTGAAAGACGGGGACTTGACGCACCGCTTTGTGAAAAATGATGAACAAAAATACAGATTCAACGCTGAAATTTGGCGTGATTGGGTATGAATATTCTCTTGACTATGTATTTTTATTGAGTTACACTAAACCCATCAACTTTCCGCCGCTGTGTGTGGCGGCATAAGACCACTCTGGAGGACGAAAACCATGAAACATTATCCAAACTCTGTCAGCAAAGCGCTCGCGCTGCTGATGGCCCTGGTAATGACGCTCTCGCTCGCGGTCACGTCCGCGTTTGCCGTCAGCTACCAGGACATGAACCCCAAGGACGATGCGCTGCTGGGAACGAAATTCCCGGTCGACGCGACGATCACCCTTGTCACCGATGAAAACGGCAAGGACGTGTCCCTCTCCATCCCCGTGTCCGGCATGACGAAGGATGCGCTCGCCGCGGCCGTCAGCACCGGTACCGTTTCGCTCTCGCTCGAGCGCGACGATTCCCGCCCCTACGTCAACGAGGAGCTGTTCCCCTACGCTTACGCGGGCGGCTCTCTGAATGACTGGCTGACCGAGGGCGACGAGCACCAGTTCACGGACATCAAGCTCTCCGCAAGCGAGAAAAATGGCAAGACCGTCCTCGACGTGAGCTTCCACGTGAATAACTACTTCTACTCCACCAACCGCAGAACCGGCGTGACCAGCGTCGACTACAGCGTGCCCCACACCAACGGCGGCTACTACATCGACCTGTGCGGCTACTTTGATCTCGTCGCCAAAAACAGCGGCAAGGATCTCGGCTCCGTGAGCGTCAAAGTTGCGCCGTATGAAAACTTCAACACCATGTGGGAGATCTACAAGGAGCTCGATACGATCGTGGCAAACGGCACGAAAAACGGTCTCTACGTGGAAGAATTCTCCATGGGCCAGTCCACCGCGGGCCGTGATATGCCCTATCTCATCGTTGCCGACTCCAAGGCGAGCGTGAGCAAGTGGCTCGCCCTGACCGAGCAGGCCGAGACCGATCCCGATGCCGTGCTCGCCCAGATCAAGTCCGGCGCGCTCGAAGAGATCGGCGTGCCCGTGATGTGTTCCAACATCCACTCCAACGAGGTCGCCGCCACCGACGGCGTGCTCGACTTCGCCAAGATGATCACGAGCGAAAAGACCATCGACTACAAGACGCTCACCGGCTTCACCGCCGCGGGCGAAAAAGAGCTCAAGGAAGAGATGGGCCCTGTGGGCGCGGAGGGCAGCGTCGCCATCCCCGACCTCGTCAAGGATAAGGCCAGCTACTTAGGTTACCTGACGGTCGATAACAACGGCAAGTCCGGCAAGGTCGACCTTGAAGAGTATTACACCGTCGAAAATAAGAGCGTGAACGTCAAGGACGAGCTTTTGTCCGACGTGTTCTTCATCCTCGTCCCCGAGGAGAATGTCGACGGACGTACTTACCTGACGAGACATTCCACCAATGGCTATGACCTCAACCGCGACAACTCCTTCCAGACCACGAGCGAGACGGCCAACATGCAGCAGCTCATCGGCACGTTCAACCCCATGTCGCTTGCCGAGTTCCACGGCCGCGTGCAGGCCTTCCAGTGCGAGCCCTGCGATCCCCCGCACGAGCCGAACTTTGAGTACGACCTGCTCGCCGAGCACCTCATCACCGGCGGCGAGGCGCTGGGCATCGCGGCGGTCGCCAACAACGATGGCTACAACAGCTATGTCATCCCCCAGCGCGATTACCTGAGCTACACCGGCAACGGCACCGAGACCTACTGGGAAGACCCGTGGGACGATATGTCCACGAGCTACACTCCCCAGTTTGCCATGCTGCAGGGCACCGTTGCCTACACCGTTGAGCTGCCCGCCTACAGCGACGATACCGCCCAGGCTGTGCGCTACGGCATCCTCGGCAACGCCGCCTATGTGGCTGCCGAAAAGCTTTCCTACCTTGCATCTCAGGTCACGATCTTCCAGCGCGGCGTGAAGAATCTAAACTCCGACGCGTATGAGCTCGTCGGCCAGTGGCTGTGCGACCAGAACGACGTGGAGGGCGCGGAGATGGATCTCTTCCGCCCCGAGTACAAGGGCGCGGGCCAGAACGGCAACTTCTACCCCGAGTGCTACATCATCCCGCTTGACGGCGAAAACCAGACCAACCTCCAGGCCGCCTCCGACATGATGGAGTGGCTCACGAGAAATGACGTCAAGGTCAACGTGACCGAAAAGTCCTTCACCTATGACGGTGTCACCTACCCCGCCGGTACGATGATCGTCTCGATGTATCAGGCCAAGCGCTCTGTCGCCAACGGCGCGCTGTATGACGGTACGCTCATCAACGGCTGGACGGTCCTCTACTCCGAGGGCATCACCTCCTTCAACGAGACGCGCGGCTTCGACATGGTCACCGTGGCCGAGCCCGCCGCCTACAAGAGCATCTCCGCCGTCTGCGGCGACGCGATGGATCACGACGACGCCCTCGCTTACACCAAGGCGCTGACCTCCTACTTCACCGGCGACAAGAATAAGGACGTCATCCTCTCCAACGCCTCTGAAGACTCCACCGCCGCCGTCAACGAACTTCTCAAGGCCGGCAAGACCGTCGGCATGGTCACGAGCGGCGACCACATGGGCGATTTCATCTGCTCCTACGCCGACTATCAGACCGTCGCGGGCAAGTATCTGCTCTCTGCCGCGGGCGTCGACAAGACGAGCGTGAAGGCGAAGATCATCACCAAGTCCCCGACCGTCTACGTCCCCGGCACGCCTGCTGAAAGCGAGAAGGGATTTGTCTACACGCCGCAGATCAGCCAGAGCGCCGGCTGGAACTATGATACCGCCGCGATGAACCTCATGGGCTTCACCACGACCTCCGACGTGACCAAGGCGGACGCCGCCGCAGGTGCGACGAAGCTCGACGCCGCCGCAAAGACCGCCGTGAAAAACGGCCTGCCGTACATCGGTTACAGCTATTCCGCAGCGTCCTCCGCCTCTGACCTCATCGCCGGCGTGGAATACACCGAGCTGGACGGCGCGATGGACTGCCTGACCCCCGTTGTCTATCCCAACAAGACCCTTGTGAACGCGAGCTACATTGCTGACGGCGACGATATCCTCTACGCCTACGGCCTCGGATACTTCTCCAAGGTCCCCGCCTCCGCGACGGTCCTCGTCAAGAGCGATAAGACCAAGACGCCCACCGAGGGCTTCATCCCCACGAACACTGCCGAGCGCGCCGCGGGCTTCAAGGCCTACATGAACGGCGGCGTGCAGGGCTTTGCCTACAAGGAAAACGGCATGAACGTCGTCCTCTTTGCAAACTCCCTGACCAACAAAGTCCACCAGAGAGACGAGTACGCGTACCTCAGCAACTTCCTCTTCTCCTCCGTCCTGAGCGACAAGAACTATGACGGCTCCGCGTCGCTTCCCTTTACCGATGTCGCCGACGACGCCTACTATGCCGACGCCGTTGTCTGGGCCGTTGCGAAGAACATCACCTCCGGCGCGACCGCCACGACCTTTGCGCCGAACGCGGGCTGCACGCGCGGCCAGATGGTCACCTTCCTGTGGAGAGCCAACGGCAGCCCCGAGCCGAAGTCCATGACCACGTCCTTCACCGACGTGAAGAGCGGCGCGTATTACGAAAAGGCCGTTGCGTGGGCGGTGGAAAACAACGTGACCACCGGCACGAGCAGCACGACCTTCTCCCCGGATGCTTCCGTCACGCGCGCACAGGCTGTCACCTTCCAGTGGAGAGCGGCCGGCGCACCGGCGGCTGAGGGCACGAACGCCTTTGCCGATGTGAGCGCGAGCGCCTTCTACGCCCCCGCCGTGCAGTGGGCCGTCAACGCGGGCGTGACCACCGGCACGAGCGACACCACCTTCTCCCCGAACAGCAACTGCCTGCGTGCGCAGATCGTTTCCTTCCTCTACCGCGCCGCCAAGTAAGCGGCCACACAAAAATACGCTGCGGAGCAATCCGCAGCGTATTTTTTGTTCCGCAGCTTCCACAGGGCGATCGGTTCCTGTGGAAAAGGAGCGAAAATTTTTCCGTCCCGCCTGTTGACATAGGGGACATCGCAGACCATAATACTTCAAAAATGAACAGTTCAAAAAAGAAAGAAGGAAGGGCATGAACCGAAGCATATCGATCTTGCGAAAGATCGCTCTGGCCTACAGCGAAGTGTGCAAGCCGCTCTGCAAGGAGCTGGGCCTGCCGCAGACGGCCTTCGACATCCTGATGTTCCTGGGGAACAACCCGGACTATAAAACGGCCAGCGAGATCGTGGAGATCCGCCGCCTCAAGGCAAATCTCGTGTCGGTCAATGTGGAAAAGCTCGTGCAGGAGGGTTATCTCACGCGCTGCGCGGTGGCGGGCGACCGGCGGAAGACGGAACTTCTCTGCACCGAAAAGGCAGCGCCCATCCTCGCGCGCGGGCGGCAGCTCCAGAAGGATTTTTCCGAGAGCCTCTTTGCAGGCATGGACGAAGCGCGGCGGGAAGCCTTCGCCGCGGCGCTCGCGGAGATTGAAAGCAATCTTGATGCAATTCTGGAGGCAAACGAACCATGAGTATCCTGACAACCGTTCTGGTCACATTTTTTGCGGGCATGGGCGCGGGGCTCGGCACCGGCTTTGCCGGGATGAGCGCCGCCGCAGTCTTTGCCAACCGTGCGCAGCCCAAGACTCTCAACCGCGCCACGGGTGTGGTGCTCGTGGTGCTGGGCATTGCCGTGATGTGCTTTCAGCTGCTTGCGTGAAAATGCGCCCCTTTGACGGGCACTTCGATTTTCTTCGCCATCACAAGACCTCCTGCGTCCCTTCGTTTCCGATAGGAAGGCAGGAGGTCTTTCCTTTTGCCGAAAACAAGAAAAACCTCACTTCCGAAGAAGTGAGGTTTTGGTGGAGACTGCTGGACTCGAACCAGTGACCTCCTGCGTGTGAAGCATAAATTATGAGACCTCGGAATCCATGATATATCTCACTTTTTTACTATTTCACCTCTCGTGAGGTGCAACATTTTACAACAAAACAGGGCAATGAGGCTACAAAAGCGTCGCAAGAAAGAGTCAACTTTCTTGCGACTTTCTTTTTGCTTTGATACATTTTTTTACAAGCCTGAATCAACTTTATAGACACTTTTTATTCTATCAAGAAATGCGGTAAATTCATCTATGATACGTTCTGGATAGACAATTTTTGCGCGCTTGCCAAAGCCGCACACCCATGAGAAAAACATATCGCTGACTCTTACTTGCGCAGTAATTTCAAAGTGTTCTTCATCGACTTTTGCATATTGCGCGCCGAACTTTCCGAAGCGGTCAATCATCGTGTCCAGCAACTCATTTTCAAACTGCACTCTTACTCTTGTTGTCTCGCCGCCGAACATGGAAAAGCATTGCTGCGAATACTTACTGATTTCAATGGCTTTGGCGGCTTCTGCTCCCTCGCGTGGCGCGCCTATGCGCTTTACATCTTTCATGCGGTCTATGCGGTAGGTACGCATCGCCTGTTTGTCATCGTCAAAGCCTAATAGGTAATAGTTCCCATCGCTGATAAGCAAACGATACGGACTAACGATATACCGCTCACCGTTGCGGCGCTCAATGGGCTTGTTGATGTCTTGAATAGTGTACTTCAAATATTTGAAGCTGATTTTTTCAGGGGTGTGTTCCTTGCCGCTCTTGATTTTGCTCATGGCTATGTCAATACTATTCAAGTTGTCAAGAACCTGTTCATTGTTTGTCTTTACCCTATCCGTCAAATACGCTTCGTGGCGAATAGTGTCGGCCTGTGTTTCACTGACGGAGTCCACAACAATATCTACTAATCGGCTGGCTTCCCTTTTTTCGATGAACTTCGCCGAATATACGCACTCAGCCAAAAGTCGAATTTCTTTGAGCTTGAACTGGCGGCGGGCGGTATTGACACGAAATCCCTTTTTGATTGTATCGTAAATAATAAGTCGCCTGGTTTTGTCGTTTTCCAACATTTCTTCTGCCGCGTAGATATCAATGCCTTCCTCAAGCACAAGATAGGCTTTGTTGATTTCTCTGATATCCCGATAAATGGAGCGACGTTCTGCGTCAATTCCACAAGTTCCTTGAAGATAGGAAATAATATCTTCTGCCGCAAGGACGTGGCTCTCGTCTGTTTTTTTCAGGAGGCATTGCATAACTAAGTATGGCTTGAGCTTCTGCCCCTCTTTCCGACCAGAGCCGCCCTCAAATATTTGATAGCCGTTGGCATCTACTTTCTTTGGCATAGCAGCGCCCCCCTCTTTATTAGTAATTTAGAGATACTTATCAATGGAAGTCTTTACAGAAAAGATTATCTCTTTCAGTAGCTTTGCCTCTGCTGCGCTGCATGACTCTATCAGTCCGGCAATTTCAGACGCGCAATCGCCTTTATCCGATGGCGCACTATCGAATAGTAACTCATCGGTTTTTACTTCCAGTGCAAGTGAAAGGTCAACTAAAACCTGCAAACTGAGTTTTGTGTTTCCCGTTTCTATATGGCTCATGTGTGTCGTTGAGATACCGATCTTTTCCGCAAGCTCCTCTTGCGATAGCCCATATGCTTTTCTAAACTTCCGCACTCTTTGCCCGATTTCATAGTAATCAATCATAAAAACCGCCTATATAATTAAAATACGCTTGAATTTTATAGGCGAATTTGCTATTGTTAAATAAACTATATAGGCTAAAATTTGTACATACAGTTTATACCACAAAGGTAAGAGAGGCAAACAAAATGACAAAAAACGAGGGAAAAAATCTCTTGCAAGAATGCCTGGGCAAAATGACTGGAGACACAAGAGACATCGGTGCCGATATTGCTTATAAATGCGGAACGAAAAAAAGTGCAAGTGAATACTATTCCGACGAAATAGGAACAAGGGTAGAATACATAAATGAAAATTCTACAGCTAAGTACTGTGTAAAATGTTTTATACACTTCGAACTCTATGCTGCATGGAAACGAGCAAAAGAGGGACTTTCCCAGACTTACATCGTGTATAAAAAAGATTTAGAGGAAATGCAGCATAAGCAGGATTGTCCATATAAAGAAGTGCTGTTAAGTAACTCTGAAAAGGTCTATTTGTTCAGAGGACGAGAGGGTATAAGTGAATTTCTTCAAAAACATTTGCTTTCTATGACAGACAAATAAAATCGGAGGGAATTTTATGAAAATTTTCACTTGTGATATCTGTGGAACGGATGATTTGGTTCGGCAAGGTGACTATTTTGTTTGCCAATCATGCGGGACAAAATATGCCGTTGACGAGGTGAAACACTCGATATCAGATTTGCTTGATATTAAAATACCAAAGGTTGTTGAGCAAGGGATGGAACATGTTTCTGCTAATGATAGGACAGCCTTAGGGACATCACTAACAAAGGATTTCTCCATTTTTACCGAAGTTGAAAGAGAAGTAAAGAATCTAAACCAGCAAGGAAAGAGAGTCGTGCAGATCATATATGGTGGAGGCAACGGAGCGATTATTTTAAATGCATGGATTCTATGGGAACGATGGGAGTAAAAGTTTAGGAGGAAATTGAGATGGGGAAAATTACATGCTCGATTTGCGGTATGAGTTCATTTGTGAAACAGGATGGTGTCTTTATCTGCTCCACATGCGGGCACAAATATTCAGTAGATGAAATCCAAAAGCTTCTTTCTTCTAATGAACAGAGCACCTCCAAAGACAACTGTGATGATGTAATCCATGATATTCCAAACAACCAAGCGGCAGACTTCTTTGATTATCAACGTAAGTATCGCGATTACGTACAATGGAAAGCCCGTAAAAAGCATCTGTTCTGCTGTGACGATACTATTGCAGGTGGAACCGAAGCTGTTGCGCTTAAAGCAGATGGAACCGTTCTTTCAACAATATTGCATACAAAAATGCGTGAAAATGATTTGCCATGGCAAGCTTATCGTAAAGCTCTCTTTGTTGGAGATCTCATAAAAGAATGGTTCAATGTTACAGAACTATTGAAAATTTTCCCTGGAGGCCTTTTAGGAAAAAGGTCTGATGGAACATTATGTTTTGCGGGCGCAGCAAATTCTCAATACGTACATGGCCAGACCATATGTGCAAATACAAAATGCGTTCTTTGTGACTTCGCATATGCTGATGAGCAACTTTCTGTTTTTTGCTTGAATGAAGATGGTGCTATTTTCTATGTTGGTAATTCAACTGAAAAACAGGCAGAACTTTCTTCTTGGAGAAACATTGTCGAAATTTTCCCTGCCTTTATATCTTTTTCTTACAAAAAGCATCTTAGTGAAATTATCGGTATAAAGGAAGACGGTTCGTTGGCGTTGACTAATGAATGCATGAACCTTTGGCCGGACGCAAAGAACTGGGTAAATATTAAGAAAGTCTTCTGCAAGTCATTTCACTTTAGGCATAATCTGATTCCCATTCTTTATGGCATCAAAATGGACGGAAGCGTTATATCTGCTGTTCCATCTCTTTGCAATACCATGGAGGGCAATGAAAAAGAGTCCGTGTACAGAATGTCCAATGTATATGGACTACGGTCTGTCATTGATGTCGTCGACTTTTCCATAGGAAATGAATTTGCTTTCATACATAACGGTGGTAAAGTAACATTTATCTCCAAAGATGATGACACTCAAAATCGTCTAAATCAAGCTACGCAACACTGGCGCGAAGTTATTGATATTATCAATGGATATTCGAGCCCAATTGCATTAACAAGCCACGGTTCTGTTTTAATAACATCGGAGAGCACGTGGTATGACACCCGGATTTCCGTCTCAGATAATTTTTGCAATAGCAATAAAATAAAATACATTCTCCAGCCAAGATGTACTGGATGCCTTTTTGCACTAATGGAAGATGGAAGTGTTACCGCTGAAAAAATCCTGACTGATCAAGGGTGTAATTATAGTTTCGATGAACTCAAATCGTGGCACAATGTTGTTGAGATAGAAAATTTTGGATTTTCGGTTGCAGCGGTTCAATCCGATGGAATTGTTCGCGTTTTAGAACCTAAAAGCATTAGCGAAAGCGAGTCAATTGTATCGTTCTCCTATGGGACAGTCGGTGCTCGTACAACATATCGAGACTATTGCCATTGTTCCTTCGCGGGAGAAAGGCTATTTGATAAGTACGCAATGACAGACAAGGAGCAGAAAGAGGCTCTTGAGGCAGGAGCAGAAAGAATTAAGAAAGAGATCGAAGCGCGCCGGTTAGCGGAGGAAAACGCAAAAAAAGAAGCCGAAATGCGCCTGTTGGCAGAAGAAAAGCAAAAAAAAGAGAATGAAATACAGCAGTTAACAGAAGAAAGAGAAAATATCTCCTTGGAATTGGCCAACCTCAAGGGCCTATTCACTAAAAAGCGCAGAAACGAATTAGAATCGCAGCTTTCCGCAGTCGATGCAACAATCTCCCAAATTCAAAAAGAGCTAGCAGTGCTACAAGCCACCTGAAATGTAGGACTCTCAAGACTGCCGGAATCAGCATTTTCCATAAGAAAAACACCGATTTTGGCAAATAGAAAAAGAGAGGAAACAATCGTTTCCTCTCTTCCTTATATTAGCCGCGCGTGTTGCTCAATGGCCTTTTCAATCCTCTGCGGCTCGATGCCGATATACCGCTGCGTCGTGGCGGCGCTGCTATGCTGTAAGAGACGCTGGACAAGGGCGATATCATAGCCGTTGGCTTTATAAATCTCTGTCGCATACCATTTGCGAAAGCTATGTGTGCTGATGCGCTCATAGCCCAGATAATCGCATACAAGGGCAAGCTGCTTTTGGACTGCGCGCTCTGTGATGGGGAAAATCAGATCAGCGCGCTCAATGCCGCAGCGCAGACAATAGTTTTCGATATACTGTTGCAGCACCAGCGGCACGGTGAACACACGCGCCTTGCCGGTCTTTTGCTCTACAATTTCCAATCGGTAGCGGTCACCGTCCCTGACGATATCGCACGGGCGCAGTCTGAGAATATCAGAAACGCGCAAACCTAAGTTACCCTCAAGCACAAGAGCCGTTGCGATGCGCTCATTCGGACGGCAACCACAAAAACCGCTTTTCATTGTGGTGATGATTTCTTTATACTGTTCTGTGGTAAGCGCCTTTGTCTTTATGTTCATGGGGACTCCCTCCGAAAAGTTCGTAATATCGCGCCGCCTTGTTCGTATACTCCGCGCGCAGAGTGAAAACGGCGGCAATCGCTGAAAAATTGTGTTCGTAAAATCTGCCTTTTACGAACCGTGTGGGATAGCACCCCTTTTGTGGGGTGCTATCCGCTTTTATCAGCGCCGCTTGATAAAGTCGTGCAGAAAGCTAACCAGTAGGAAGAGGAAAAAGAGCCTCGCCGGTGGAAAGATGACGCACACAAGAATGACAGAAATCAGCGTCCCCATGTTACGACCTCCATTTGCTTGCCGCAGTCCATACACATAATATGTACTTCCTTTGTCGCTCTGACGCTCATGCCGCAGCACGGGCAAATATACTTCCGTGTGCTCGACGGTTTCGGCGGCGCGCCGTTTGTGTTTCCGCTGTGCGTTCCTGTGCCAGTGATTTGAAAGCCGCTCGCCTCATTCCGATTTAGTAAAATGTCCGTCAGTCCATTTTGAAGAATGAAGTCAAGCAAGCCGTCCGCCGGTGATGTAATCGTCCAACCGTATCTTGCGTCATGCTCTATGCACAAGTCGCGCGCCTCTGCCGCCTCTTTGAACCGCTTGTTGTGGTATGTGCCGCCTCTGCTGCAATCTTGTATTCCGTTCTCATAGTTCCAATAGTGAACCATTTCGTGAAGTAATGTCGCAGTCAGGTTTTCTATCGGTCTTGCGAGCGTTCCCGCGCCGATGTTGATTTCATGGCTCACACCGTTCTTGCTCACCCATGTATCATCGCGCAAAGAAAAGTGTCCATAGGCTTTCGGCGTGGACTGTATGGTGATAGTCGGTCTTGAAAGTGCATTTTCAAAATATCTGGCGTTGAGCAAATCAAAAATCTTATTCAGATATCCGGCAGCGCGATTATAGCTTGTAAGTTCTTTCATAGTGTGCTCCTTCTTGATTTTGAAGAAGGGACAAGCTATAATGTGCTTGTCCCTTCCGTTTCCGGTTTGGACTGAAAGTCTCTTGCGCTCTGCTTTGGTCGGCGTGTTGCGCAAGGGGCTTTTCTCATGCGATGGAAAAACGGCGGCTGCTGACTTCCTTGGTATATGCCTTATAAAGTTCCTCGCCGAACGCCTCTTTGAATCTCTTGGTGTCAAACCGTGTGCTAAGAACAGAAGTCCAGCGGACAATGTATTTGCCGAGATTCAATTCTTCCGTGCCCTGTGCCGCCATTTCTGATTTGATATCATCGCGAATCGCATCTGCCTGTGCCTTGAGTCCATCCATAAGGATTTCCAATTCGTTCAGTTCCTCGATTTTTGCGACCATTTCATTCTGTGACATTGTGAGTTCTCCTTTCAATCTTCGGGGATTCTCCCCTGTATCTGCATTCAGTATATCACGAATTTCGTTATTTGTCAACCGAAATTCGTTATTTTAACAACTATTTTTGATATTATATATCGATTATCGTATAGACAATGCACGAATTTCGTGATATGATGCTCTACAAGAAACCGCTCCGAAAGGTGGAAAAGATATGATAAAATTCAAATTGAAAGTTGAGCTTGCGAAAGCAGACATGACACAAAAGGCGCTTGCTGAAAAAACAGGCATCAGGCCCTCAACAATTTCAGATATCAGCAAAGGCACAGTCAAGCATCTGCCTGTCGAAGCACTGAACAAAATTTGCGCGGCACTGGACTGTCAGCCCGCCGATCTTATGGAATATATCGCAGATGAGGTGTGAGGGGACAGTTTTGTGAAATTCTGCGCTTCCGCGCAAATCGAAGGGCGCACTCTGGCAACCTCTATCTACGAATAAAATTAGGGGGCAGATTTACAATCTGCCCCCTTTTTCTATGTCAAATGGAGAATGTCATTTTGCTTCCGATTTGCTTTCTAAGTTCCTCCATGATGCGTTCTGCGATAATTCGTTGATTCCGTTTGTCATTCAATATGACTTCACCGCTCGAAAGCGCGACATTTACACAAGTAGTCACATCGAAGGACAAGTCCTCCATAAAGCTCTGATATGCGCTGGTGTATGCCTCTTGATAAAGCTGCGGCAAAATGCTGTCTATCTTCTTATCAACAATCTCATTTGCCACATCTACCACTTCTTCGCGGTGAAGACGCGCATTTTCCATTGTTCCGTGTGTTGTGCCGAGCGGCACGAGCGGACTGATTCTACTACTTTGAAAAGACATTAGGTTCATATTCTACCTCCGGTCGTTCGAGTATACAAAGCCGGAGGAATCCCCCTGTGCTTTACTAATAAGTAGATTTTCCGAAAGTCGTTTATACAAGTTTAGTGCGTATATAACTTTTATAGAGAAAATTATAAAGGGCGAAATTTGCTCGGCCTTGCGTCGCAGTCTTATCCATACAAGTGAAAATTTACTCTAACAAAAAACTGCCAGAATCAGCATTTTCCATAAGAAAAATACCGATTCTGGCAGTTTTATTCTGGGAGAGTTATGATAGTGTATCGTCTGTTATTCTCTCGACCGTCTTGCAACAAATAGCCCGACGCAAGAAGCCGCTTCTTTATCCCTGGCCATTTGTATATTTCTTTTTTTCCTGGCTTGTAGACACACAAATCTTCGCATAGTGCTTCTTTATCTAATTCAAAGAGCTTTTCATTCAAAAACTCTTCTCTGACTTCCAATGCAGTCACTTCATCTGATGTCACATACAGTCGCCCTAAGTCGCTGTTTACTCTGCCTCTGACTTGGACTTGAGAATCTTCGTCTTTACAATCTACGATTACACAATCGATATGTGACTCTATCTTGATGCTTGTCTCACTGCTTGAATTGATAATCAGAAGATTGTATTGGGGCGGTATTCTTGAATTTTCCAGAACCTCTTTGCGGACGGCAAGCTGTTCTTCTGCCATTGGGTATTTAGTATTGTGTATGCTCCAAACACAGATAGGGGATAGTCCGGCTTCGTTTGCCATCGCCTCAATCTCCTTCATCTTTCTGATTTGACGGGTATAGCACAGACCGATTTCGTCTTTTGAAACTTTATTGATGATTGTTTTGAGACTGTTATATCCTATAGTCTGCATTGTTTCAAATTGGACAAGCTGCTCTTTATCAACCTCAATCTGATTGACTTCACAATGTAACCACTGATGAACCTTTCGTGGGGTTGCTGTCAGCGCAATCACAGTCGCTTTGCCGCCTTGAACCACTCGCTCGATTTCCATTTTTGCAATCTTGTGATGGGCATCAGGAGACGGAATGTGCATAAACAAAATCAGACTATGAATTTCATCGCAAATGATATAGTCGAGCTTGTCAACGAAAGATGCGTCTCTTTCACACATCTTTCCAAATTTGGCATAAGTCATTGCGACAATATGCTGCTCGTCCGCAAAATTTATCATTTCTGTTTCAACGCTTTTCTGCCAGTCCAACGTAGCAGGCGCGGAATGATACTTCCTCATAATCTGCTCTTTACCGTTGGTTGTGTCAATCAGAAATGCGACTTTGTAAAGCGGGTTCTTGACAAGGGACGGAATGTGTTTCAAGGCAAAATACGTCTTGCCGCACCCCGTGGGGGCTTCAATCAAATTTAGCTTACCCTTCTGAAACATGGAGCAATCAACAAGCTCCGAGAGATACTTTGAGCCTTTCATTATGCTACCTCCTTATTTTTCTGGGACAGTGCAAACTCTCCCGTATCTTCTGCATTACGCACGCCAAAGTTACGAACCTCTGGATAGCGTTCCAAAAACCACTTTTTGATGGTCGGATAGCGGAACGCTTTGCTGTGGCATTGAGAAATAAGCCTCATTTCCTCAAGCTCGTCGAGCACGGCTTTTGCCGTCTCATAATCTTCGTGTGCCGCAATATAGTCCTCCATATACTGATAGGTCAAGCCACGATAGCTTTCCTTGTTGAGGTTGCGTTTGATCTGCCGTGTTACGACAGAATAGGTAGCGTAATCGCTGCGCGCTCTTTGGAGCATATCATATTCAGCCGATCCAACAATTTGTGCGTTCTTTGCGAACGTCTTGTCCATAACCAACTGCCGATTTACGGCATCAACGCGTAAGTAGTTCGTCATTGTTCTTACCTCCAAATTTTTAGGCTACCGCGCCTTCAAGGAGTGCGGCACGGTTGCTGTGAAACTTATTGATTTCCGTATACTGGCCGAGAAACCACGTCTTGATTTCCTTATAGGAACACGATTCGGCAAGTGCCTCTTTCGCTTCATCGGACTGGCCGCGCAGGTCAAGAAATTCCTTCATTGCAGTTTCCTTTTCATCATCGTGAGCCGCAATATACTTTTCCATATATGCATAGGTCAGTCCCTTGAAGCTATCCTTCTTCTTGGCTGCCGTGCTTCTGACAACCACCTTGAAATCAGGGAAGTCGTTGCGCGCGCTGCGGAGTTTCATGTATGCCTCAGAACCATAGCGGCTTGCGGCCTTGGCGAAAGTCTTAGTAACTTCCAGAGTCTTCGTAGACTCAAAGATTCGGATTTCAGTCATAGTAATTTCCTTTCTGGCATTTTGCCTATCAAAGTTGTTTGATTTTTTCTTTGTGGTTTTTATAAAGTCGAATAATTGTGCTTTCAAAGTTGCTATAATTTGTTCAGTTTTTTCTTCATTTTGTTGCTCACCTCCTTGGCTCTTTCTGAAACTTATTATACACTTGCCTTTTGCTCAACATGTCATTATAATAGCACTTGTAGCCTCATTTCCCCTGTTCTGTAGTAGTCTGCGGGGAGATGCAAAATGAAAGGAAAACTATATAGAACCGCTGTCCCTTTGCCCAACGGAAAACGCAAATGGATTAGTTCAACTACGAAGGAAGGACTTGATAAGAAAAAGAAAGAACTGCTATTACAGATATCTGCTGGCACGGACGTATTGAGTGATACGACATTTGAAGAATACGCGGAACTTTGGTTTCGCGTTTATAAAGAACCGTATTTGCGGCCAAAATCGATCGAAACGCTCAGAACCACCTTCAACACACATATTGCACCATACTTGGGCAGCATTCCCTTGAAGAAGGTCACGCCGATGCAGATTCAGATGATACTCGGCAATATGGCCGATTTGAGCAAAAGCCTGAACGACAAAGTAGTTCAGATTTTGCGCGGCATTTTCAATGCAGCGGTTGACAACAATTTGATTTCAAAATCGCCTGTTCCTGTCCGTCTACGCTCCGGCGGTGTTGCGACAAAAGAAAAAGCTGCCTTGACCGTAGAACAGTCAAAACAGCTTTTGAACGCAGTATTTGGGACAAGGGCATATCTCTTTTGCCTGATTGCCCTTCAAACGGGAATGCGGCGCGGTGAGATTTGCGGGCTTATGTGGGAGGATATCGACTTTGATGCTCAAGTCATCCATGTGACTCACAACGCAGTTTTCACCAATGCACAGACGGTCGTCAGCAATGACTTGAAAACATCGGCAGCGCGAAGGGATATCCCAATACCCCCAACGCTCTTAGCGGTGCTCACAGGCGCGCAGAAAGACAACGCAAGCCCTTTTGTGCTTCACATGAACAATGGCAAGCCGCTTTCTCAAACCAGCTTCTCAAATTTGTGGGACATGGTGCGCCGCCGAACGGTCGATGACGCCGCCGATCTGGGCAAGCCCGCACGGAACTCTAAAATGATACGTTCTCTTGACTTCCATGTCACGCCACATCAACTCCGGCACACTTACATCACACGATTGTTTGAAAGCGGGCTCGACATCAAGGAAATACAATACCTTGCAGGGCACTCGACCGTTGATATGACGCTGCGGGTTTACACTCACTATCAGCATGAAAGCCGCAAAAAAGAAACGGCGCAGAAGGTCTGCGCCGCACTGGGCTGAGTCTCAAGTGCCAACGAGGTGCAACACAGGTGCAACAGTTTTGAGCAAAATATGCTCAAAACCTGTTTCAAAGCATTTTCGAACTCATATCCGACTTGATTGAAAGTCGTATCAGAGATGTATCAATTTGCTGAGAAAATATAAGGAAAGCACTGTAAAGCAAAAAACTATCATTTTTTGATAAAAGAAAAACCTCACTTCCGAAGAAGTGAGGTTTTGGTGGAGACTGCTGGACTCGAACCAGTGACCTCCTGCGTGTGAAGCAGGCGCTCTAACCAGCTGAGCTAAGCCTCCAACTGTGGTGACCCGTACGGGATTCGAACCCATGTTACAGCCGTGAAAGGGCCGTGTCTTAACCACTTGACCAACGGGCCATATGAGACACGGGATGCTTTCGCATCCCGTGCATCTGGTAGCGGCACCTGGATTTGAACCGGGGACACTGCGGGTATGAACCGCATGCTCTAGCCAGCTGAGCTATGCCGCCAAATATTCCTGCTCGACAGGACAGAAGCTACTATACCAAATAAGATAGCCTTTTGTCAATAGCTTGTCCAAAAATTTTTGCGATTTTCCGAAATCGGGGAGAGGACCGCGCCCTCTCCCCTGCTTTTCATCAGCAAACGACGTTTTTCCCCTCTGACCAGACGGAGACGATGTTGTGCCGGTGCATCATGTAGATCGCGCGCTCGAAGCGCTCGCGCACCGAGAGCGGATGCGCGGCCTCGGTAAAGTCGGAGTCGTCGACGACAATGGCGTGGATATAGTCGCCGGGGACAAATCCGCCGTGCCCGCCGAAATACTTGTGTCCTGCGCTGGAGCCGAGGTAGTAGCCCTCCTCGACGGTCAGAAATTCGTCCTTTCCGTCGCTCTGCATGTGGCGGAACTTCGACGCGCGGATGGACATGGTGATGACCTTGTTCATCGCCAGCAGCGCGCCGCCTGCGATATCCGACCCGAGCGTGACGAGGTTGCCCTCGCGCAGCAGCGTCCGCACGGGCGCGACGCCCGAGCAGATGTTGATATTCGACCCCGCGCAGTGCGCCGTGACGACGCCATGCTCGCGCATGGCCTCGCGCTCGCGCTCGTCGGAGTGGACGCAGTGCGCCATGACGGTATGGTCCTTCCACAGCCCCGCGCGGTCGTAGCTCTCCCAATATTGCGCGCAGTCGGGGCAGAGCTCTTTGACCCACGCGATCTCACCCTTATTTTCAGACAGGTGCGATTGGACGTACAGCCCGCGCTCCGCGGCGAGCTTGCCGAGCCAGCTCATCAGCTCGTCGGTGCACGATGGGGTGAAGCGCGGCGTCAGGATGGGCTTGACGGTCTTAAAGCGCCCGCACGCGTCCAGCCAGCGCAGCGTTTCGCGCTTGGACTGCTCGGTCGTCTCCTGAAGCTCGGGGCTGCCGTTGCGGTCCATGTTGACCTTGCCGACATAGCCCGTGACGCCCGCCTTTTCGAGCTCTTCCATCAAAATGAGCGTCGCGTCCGTGTGGAGGGAGGAAAACATGCAAACGCGCGTCGTGCCGCTCGTGATGAGGTCGCTCGCGAGCTTTTTGTAAATGCGGCGGGCGTAGTCGCTGTCTTCAAAGCGCGCCTCGGTCTTGAACGTGTAGGTGTTGAGCCAGTCGATCAGCGGCAGGTCCATGCCCATGCCGAGCATGGGGTACTGCGGCGCGTGCAGGTGCATGTCGACAAAAGACGGCATGATGAGGCTATCACCGTAGTCGATGACCTCTGCGTCGGCGCTCTGCGGCACGGCCTTTTCAACGCCTTGGATGCTGCCGTCGTCATGCAGGACGAGGCAGCCGTGCTCGACGATCTCGAGCTTGCCGAGCGCCGGTGCGGAAACGAGATTGCCCTTGAGGATCTTCATATCAGTCACTCCTGTTTTAGCTTTGTGCAAAAGAAAAAGCGCCCCGCCCGGGGACTTCTCCCCCGGCTGAGCACCCATAGCAGAGCCTTTCGGCGGCTCCGTAGAAACTTTCGCGCCATGTAAGCGAAACTATATGAGTTTTTCTCCGCTGCCATTACCATACCACGCGAAAGCGAAAATTGCAAGCGAAAAGCGGCGGGCGCGCTATGTCATATCGGCGCAAGTGCGCACATAGGATTGTCCCAAGAGGTGAATTACGATGCAAAAGAAACGGACAGGACGGATGCTGTGTTCGCTCGCGCTCTCGGCGGTGACGCTCTGGGGCGTGAGCGTCACGGCGCCGGCGAAGAACGCGCGCGATGCGCTCCGCTCGCTCAAGGACGAGACGCTGGGCGTGATGCTGCTGAGATATGAGCGCGGCAACGGCGGGGAGGACTTTCTCAGCCTGCGAACGTCGCTCGCGCTGCACGCGACGCCGCTTCTGCGCGAGGGCGAGGAGAACATCGCGCAGGCATGGTCGGCAGAGCTTGAGCAAAAGCCCGATGACAGCGCGGACGAAACGGGCGACGCGCAGGACAGCGAGGGCACGGTGCTCACGCAGGAGGAGACGCCGGACGAGATCGCCGTGACGGAAAACGGCTCGCCCGCCCGCACGCTCAAGGCGTCCGACCCCTCGGGCTATACGGTATTCGGCAATGTGTACATCAACAACGGCTCGGATGCCGCGCTCGACGCCTCGATGCTCTCGGGCGATTATGCAGCAAAGCTCGGTGCGGAGGGGCCGCAGGTGCTCATCATCCACACCCACGGCTCGGAGAGCTACACCATGCCGCCGGGGCAGGAATACGACGTGTCCGACACGTTCCGCACGCTGGACACGAACTGCAACATGATCCGCATCGGCGACGAGATGGCGCAGGTGCTGACCGACGCGGGCATTAGCGTCGTGCACGACCGCTCGCTCTACGACTATCCGAGCTATTCGGGCGCTTACAACCGCTCGCTCGCGTCGATCGAGAGCTATCTGCAAAAGTACCCCTCGATCTCGTTCGTGCTCGATGTGCACCGCGACGCGGTGCAGGACGCGAACGGCCAGCAGTTCAAGCTGCTGTGCGGAGAAGATAAAAACGCCGCACAGCTCGAATTCGTCATCGGGTCGAACGGCGGAGGCCTGAGTCACGATCTCTGGCGCGAGAACTTAAAGCTCGCCTGCGCCGTGCAGGAAACGCTGTACAAAGACTATCCGACCCTCATGCGCCCCGTCACCGTGCGCAACTCCCGCTACAACCAGCACGCGACGACGGGCTCGCTCCTTGTTGAGGTCGGTACGGCGGGCAATTCGCTCGAAGAAGCCGTCAACGCCGCGCGGTTTTTTGCCGCGGGCTTTGCCAAAACGATACAAAACGGGACGTAACGGCGCTCCCGCCGCCAAAATAGACGGAAAGAGGCAAAAAAAGCACAAATTCTTGTCAAAGTTGCCGTGTTGCATTCTGCACAAAAATCCTGTTAAATGGAAGTTACCATTTCAATCGAAAAATTTCGTCAGAAATTATTTTTTCAGGAGGGGTAATTCCATGGAGCTTCTTCAGGAGCGCATCCGCCGCGAGGGCAGAGTCCTGCCCGGCAACATCGTCAAGGTCGACGGTTTCCTCAACCACCGCGTCGACACCCGTCTGCTCGAGGACATTGCGGACGAGTTCGCCAAGTATTTCGACACCAGCAAGATCACTGTCGTTCTGACGGCGGAGGCCAGCGGCATCGCGCTTGCGACCATCTGCGCGCAGAAGTACGGCGTCCCGATGCTCTTCGCCAAGAAGGCCAAGAGCGACAACATCGAAAGCGGCCTGTACCAGAGCGAGGTGTTCTCCTACACCTACAAGAAGAGAGTCACGCTGCTCGTCTCCCAGGAGTGGCTGAACGCGGACGACCATGTGCTCATCATCGACGACTTCATGGCCAACGGCTTCGCCGTGCAGGGCCTTGTCGATATCGTCAACGAGGCGGGCGCGAAGCTCGAAGGCATCGGCATCGCCGTGGAAAAGGGCTTCCAGGGCGGCGGTGACCGCTTCCGCGCGAGCGGTATCCCCTACAAGGCACTCGCCGTCATCGAAAAGGCGGACGAGAACGGATTTGTCTTCCGCGAGGAATAAGTTCTTCAAAAAAGAGAGGCTGGCCATTTGGCCAGCCTCTCTTTTTTGAGGAGGGGCGGAGAAGTGTAAATTCCAACGCACACGCCCCAGGGCGGCTTCTCTTGCCGCTTTGCGGCAATTCACCTTCTGTCGTTGGAATTTACGATTGAAATTTATTTGCCGCCGTGCGCGGCGGCCTGGGCAGCCGTTAGCAGCTTTGCTGCTT
>OGJV01000197.1_pt1 | contig 37787 bp, 63 predicted proteins | sample 1572271 | NCBI WGS metagenome assembly OGJV01 (sample SAMEA2582107, study PRJEB24529) | metagenome | biome: Human gut stool | place: China | collected 2011
TAAGGCGCTGAACGAGCAGCGCATTCATCCGACGCAGAAGCCTGTGGCGCTTTACACGTGGCTGTTTCAAAAGTACGCAAAGCCGGGGGACAGCATACTCGACACACACCTCGGCAGCGGCAGCAGCCGTATCGCCGCGTTGGAGCTTGGGCTCGACTTTGTGGGGTATGAAATCGACAAGTACTACTTCGAGGTGCAGGAAAAGCGCTTTGAGGAATATGCCTCGCAGGGGAGCCTTTTTGCAGGAGGTGCGCGATGAATAGCATTCAGGCGAGCCAGATCATGGGCGGGAACGGGGCGGAGGCACGCAAGGCGTCCAATCTGTACCCGACGCCGCCGGAGGTAACGGTGGCGCTGATGCGCTTTCTCAAGCTGCCGCGCAGCACTCAAATTTGGGAGCCTGCCTGTGGGCAGGACGACATGGTGGAGGCGATGATGGATGAGTAGGGCTGTTATGCTGAGCATCCGCCCGAAGTGGTGCGCGAAAATCATCATTGGCAGAAAAACTATGGAATTGCGTAAGTCCGTGCCGAAACTGGAGGTACCGTTTAAGTGCTATATCTACTGCACAAGTGGTCATCCGTATATCTCCGTAAAGGGTGGAAATCTGGACAGGAATACCGTCCGGACCAATACGGTCGGCAGATGCAACGGCAAGGTTATCGGCGAGTTTGTGTGCGACTACATCCTACAACGATGTGAGATGGCAAATGCAGACATTGCCGAACAGCAATCCTGTGTTCGCCGCGAAGATATCTATTTCAAATATTCCGAAGAGGGAAAATACTATATTTACGGTTGGCATATCTCCAACCTGAAAATCTACGACACGCCGCGAGAGTTGAGCGAGTTCCGCAAAGCGTGCCCAAATAGTTGGTATTGTGAAAGTTGCGCCATGCACTGGGAAAATAACGGCACTTGCGGAAATGAGAGCTTACAGATCAAGCGCCCGCCCCAGAGCTGGTGCTATGTGGAGGAGGCACGCGATGAACATTGCTGAAAATGTTGATTGTATGAAGGCGATGAAGAAGCTGCCGGACAAGGCTTTTGACCTCGCTGTGGTCGATCCGCCGTATTTCAGCGGGCCGGAGCGGCGCGGATATTATGGCTGCAAGGTCAGCAAAATCGGCGTGCACAGAGACTACCACATATCGCCGAAGTGGGACATTCCGACATGTGAATATTTCGATGAGCTGGAACGGGTCGCAAAGCGCTATATCGTTTGGGGCTGCAACTATTTCGACTATCACTTTGCGCCGGGGCGCATTGTTTGGGACAAGTGCAACGAGGGCAGCTCTTTTAGCGATTGCGAGATCGCAGCTACAAACTGCCATGACAGCGTGCGGCTTTTCCGCTACATGTGGAATGGCATGATGCAGGGCAAAAGCATCGCAGAGGGGTTTATCCAGCAAGGGAATAAGGCGCTGAACGAGCAGCGCATTCATCCGACGCAGAAGCCTGTGGCGCTTTACGTGTGGTTGCTTCAGAAGTACGCCAAGCCCGGAGACAAGATACTCGATACACACCTCGGCAGCGGAAGCAGCCGCATCGCTGCATTGGAGCTTGGACTCGATTTCGTGGGGTACGAAATTGACGAGCACTACTATGAAGCGCAGGAAAGGCGCTTTGAGGAATGCATCTCACAAGGGAGTTTGTTTTTTGCGGGAGGTGGCGTGCGATGAATGGCATTCCCAACGTCGATGTCGTGGTAGTGACGCGCTGCAAGGACTGCAAGCACAGCGCATTGCCGTCCGAGCTTACCCAGCGGTATGGGAAACCGGGGACGCTGACCTGTCACAACAGATATGCGCCATGTAATAGGCGCAACGTGAGCGGTGACGATTATTGCAGTCGCGGAAAGCCGAGGGAGGCAGTCACATGAGGCTACTGGTGACACTGGCGCTGGATGCGCCGGACGACGCGGATCCGCAGGGGATCAAGGAAAAAGTGGCGATGGACTTTGAAAAGTATGGCGGCGTGCGCGTGGTCAAGGTCGAGCGCGTGGAAGAGTATCAACAGATGACGATGGAAGGAGATTGACATGCAAAAAATCAACCTGAAGAAGACTACAAAGGAACAAATGCTCAACATGTTGGAAAAAGCGTGGCAGGCCAATGCGGGGGCCAACGAGGAGATCGCCGCGCTAAGCAAACGAATTGAAGAACAGAACGACGCGCTTGCCAAGTGTGTCGCCGAGAAAAATGAGTTGCGCGATCAAGCGCGAGACGCAAGGGATAATGCAGAATACTGGCATGGGCGGTTTAACAACGCCTACAACGTTACAGAGGTACAGCGCAAAAGAATAAAGGAAGACGCTGATGAGCTGCGCCGTGAGCGCGTAAATGTTGAGACGATGACCAATCAAAGAAATGCGGCGATTGCAGAAAACAAGGACTTGCGCACGAAGCTCGCCGATACCGAGGCGGCGCTGGGAAAGGCGAATGCAGAAGTATCGCAGCTGACGCATGAGTTGTCAGCAATGAAAAAAGCAGGCATACAGAATGCATCGGCATTTAAGTATGCCGTGGAGCATCCGTTTGAAAACTTGTGGAAGTGGGTCGAAAGAAAGCTGCGGTGGGCCGAATGAAAAGAAAACGTATGATTAAACTGCTGATGAGCGTTGGTTTTGATAGAAATGCCGCAGTGCGGGCGGCAGACTCGTGCGACGGAAGCACGTCGCATATACGAATTATGAACAGAGTATGCGTTGAGTTTTTGCGGATTTACTACAAGCAGCTGGAAAATGCCGTTATTGAGGGCGACATGACCGGCGCCGTCGCCGGGATGGTCGGGAGCGTGTATGGCTGAGATGTTCTACTGCGTGCGCCAGCGCGCTGGGGATCTGGTCAAGGAGTACCGCGGGACGATGCCGCCGCGCTATGCGCCCTCCGACACCGACGAGGACCGGCGCGCCAAAGTTGACCTCAAGGCGCAGCGGCGCACGGTGCTCAACCGCGACTCCACCGACCGGCTCGAGCTGATGATCGCGCTCATGGGCAAGTACGCCACGCACTACATTCTGGAGTTCGACGACGAGCATCTGCCGGAACGCTTCGCCGATGTGCGCAAGGCGCTGCGGGCCTTTCTGCGGCGCGTGGAGCGCTATCGAGGCAAGGGCGGGCTTGACTACATCCCGGCCATTGAGGGTCTGCACGGGGCGCACAGGTATCACATCCACCTCGTCGCGGACTACCGGCAGCTCTCGCCGGCAGAGGTGCGGTTCCTGTGGCAGTGCGGCGAGGTGACGGACTGGCCAGTATTTAAGCGGCACGGCAAGGCGCTCGGCTACCGCTACCTCGCGCGCTATCTCACCAAGGAGCGCAGCGACGGTATCATCATTCCGGTGGGGCGGCATCCGTGGAGCTGCTCGCGCAGTCTGCGCGCGAAGCTGCCGCCGCCGGAGGTGTGGCTCGACGAAAGCGATGCGATTACGATACCGCTCGACGCGATGCTTCCACAGGTGCGGACCGGCGGAAGTCAATTTGGTAGCTACCGGGTGGCGAGCTGGATCGAGGCGTAAGGAATCGCGTGCGCGCGTGCGCGCGACATTACTTGTAACCTAATGGCTTTTTAGTGACAAACGCAGAAAAGAGGGTGAAAAGTATTGCAAAATAGTGCAAAGACTGCTAAACTGGACACAAAGAACGGATTGATTGTTTGCCCGAACTGCGGGCGGCTGACATCGCAGGCCGTTCGGCCAGACACCGAGGCGCGCAACTTAGTCCTCTGGTGCCGGAGATGCAAAGCATCGAACATCGTGGATATCGAACATGGCGCGTGCTCGCTTAGTAGCCACTGCTGACAAACCCGGATCTCGGGGAGTGTCGGCGGTGGCTTTTGTTTTTTGCCCGGAGGTGATAGCCCGATGGCCTTAAAGCCGCTCCGACCCTGCCGGCATCCCGGCTGCTGCGTGCTGGTGAGCGATGGATACTGCGACGCTCATCGGCCGCGCGGCGACCGGCGCAGTGAGGAAGCGCAGTCCTGGCGCTGGATGTACCAGACCGACAAGTGGAAGCTCGACCTGCGGCCGGCGCAGCTCCTGCGCGAGCCGTTCTGCCGCGAGTGCGCCCGGCACGGGCGGCGGGTCCGCGCGACGGACGTGGACCACATCGTCGACCACAAGGGAGACTGGCAAGCCTTCTGCGACCGAGACAATCTCGAAAGCCTCTGCCACAGCTGCCATAGCCGCAAGACGGCGCGAGAAATGTACGAGAATCGCAGCAAATCAAAGCGCCGCAGTGCTGCGGCGCGGCAGTAGGCTTGGGCGCTCGGGCGCGTCGCGAGAGCGTCGCGCGGGGATCTCTGCCGGAACGCCCCCACCCCAAAAAGTTTGAAACTGCGCCGCGGAAACCGCTAGCCCCCCCACAAAGGAGAAAAATTCCCCACGGGGAAATTGCGGATGCGGCAGGAGGGAAACATGGCTAAAACAAAAACGGCGAAAGAGCCGGTGCGCGTGGCAGCGAAAGGGCTGCCGATGGTTCGCATTGACGAGCTCAAGCCGTATAAGAATAACGCAAAAATCCACGGGCCGGAGCAAATCGAGCAGCTGCGGCGCAGCCTGCGCGAGTTTGGCTTCGTCTCGCCGGTGCTGATCGACGAGGACAAGAACCTGATCGCCGGACATGGGCGCGTCGAGGCGGCGCGGGCCGAAGGCATGACCGAGGTCCCGTATGTGACGGTGAGCGACCTGACCGAGGCGCAGCGGCGCGCCTACATCATCGCGGACAACCGACTTGCCGAGACGGGCGAGTGGGACGCAGCGCGGCTTAAGTTTGAGATGGAAGAACTGAGCAGCCTTTCTTTCGACACCGCGCTGACCGGTTTTACGATGGGCGAAATCGAGACGATCTATGTCAGCGCCCACGAGCGGCATGCACCGGGAGCCGCCGAAGAGGCAGAAGCGCTTGAGCTCGATGAGACGCTTACGCGGCGTGAAAGCGCATTGCAATGCCATTGCCCCAAATGCGGCTTTGTGTTTGAGGTGGCGAAATGAAGATATGCGCCTATGTTCAAGAATCCTATGCTAAGGCCAACTATAAAAACGAGTGCATGGATGCGCGGCAGTTTGTAGGGCTACGGGTTATCATTGACTGCTTAGAGCGCGCTGGCTATGAGGTCGACTATGCCGGCATAGCGACTGTGCATCAGTATGATATCGTACTGGTGAGCTTAACCAGCGATTGCGACTGGTGGAGCTTTGTGGACGAGCGGACACGCTGGCAGAGCGGGCACTACAAGGTTATCATCGGCGGCGCGGGACTGTTGCATATCACACCGTTCTTGCCGTTTGGCGACTATTTTATGTTTGGTCGCGGAGAAGATCTTATCGCTCCTCTTGTGCGAGGGATCGAGCAAGACGGCGGCTATGAGCATGAGAGCATCGCGTGCAGCGAGACCTTCTCTCCGGACCGTATCTACAAGATGGCGCAGACGGACCGTCCCTATCCTCATCGCATTGCACTGAGCGATACTCGCAACTTTGAAGAGGGTCCGATTGGGTGCAATCACAAGTGCTTTTTCTGCGGCTATACATGGCATCGGCGCTTTGTTTCGCCGGACAAGTATTATCACATGGAAGATACGCTGTTTGGCAATATTGCAGATAAAGAGAGAGCCATGCTTGACCTGCATGAGGAACCGTCAAGTGTCGATTTCGCGCACCTGCGCACAACAGCCATCGACGGCATGAGCGAGAGGCTGCGGCGCATGATCAACAAGCCGATCACGCGCGAGATCATGCTGGAATTTCTCGACGCAATGCTGTGCTACGAGGGCAAGGCCCACCAGATCAAATTCTACAACATCGTCGGCTATCCGACGGAGACGGACGAGGATTGGTTTGAGTTTCTCAACACGCTGCGCGAGGCCGACGAGCGCGCGCCTAAGCGAGATAAACAATGGTCGATCGTGCTCCACTCCACACCGTTTCGCCCTATGCCGGCGACGCCGATGGCTTGCGAGCCGATGAGCTACCGAAACTATCGCGGCGAGCTGGGGCGCGTGCTTGGTCCAGAACTCAAGGGCAATTTGATCTATCAAGGCAAGAGCCTTTGGTCGGTGGAGAGCATGGGGACGGAGAGCCTGCCTACGGTGGTGCTATCCGCCATTTGCCACAGGGGCACAGAGTCAGACACCGAGGCAATCATCCGCGTTGCCCGCTCACGCAAATTCCAGAGTGCGTCGACGGCGGTCAAACTGGCGACTCTGGAAAAATATTTTGACGTTGGAACGCTGTTTGGGCGATTTACGCCGGAGACGCTCCCCAGCCGCTATTTGCGGACTTACGCAAAGGTGGAAAAAATGTGGGGCAAGCCCTTTGGACAAAAGGAGACAGCAAAATGACGATCGCTGAAGCTAAAGCAATTATTGCGAAGACGAGCAGCCCACATCTTAAACGAGATATGGAGAAATTTATCCGTCGGCAGCGGAGAAAGGAGCGGAGCAATGGCGGGAGCGAGACAGCCGACCGATCTGGTTGTGGCCAAGGGGCGCAAGCACATGACAAAAGCCGAAGAGGACGCGCGGCGCGACCGCGAAGTCATTGTGCCGCCCCCGCAAAAGGTGAAGCCGCCCAAGTGGCTGCCCAAGCCGCTGCACAAGGAGTTCCGCGCGCTGGGGCGTCAACTCCTTGACGTCGGACTTTACACCGACCTTGACGCAGACAACTTGGGCCGCTACCTGATCGCGCATCACGAGTATATCAGCGCCACGGCAGAGGTACAGCGGGCGCTGGAGCCGGTCCCCGGACGCGGGCGCGACCTTGAATCCGCGGAAAGCTGGGGGCGTGTGCAGGATCGCTATTTCAAGCAGGCGCGCAACTGCGCAAATGACATGGGCCTTACCGTTTCGAGCCGGTGCAGGTTGGTGCTTCCTTCCTCTCTGCCGGCTGCGGCATTTGCACCGAACGACGGCGAGGACGAATTCTCACAGATCCTGCGGAAGCGTCAGGAAGCGGCAGTGAGCCGCGCAGGTAATGGCTGAACGATTTGACCAGGGCGCGGCACAGTTTGTCTGCGATTTTGTTGAGAGACTGCCAACAACCGGCACAGGTGAACGCTTTAAGCTCTATCCCTGGCAAAAGGAAGCGATGGGAGAGTTCTACGGTCGGCAGGTGTCCGAATTGGACACGGAGGAAAGCTGGCTGAGAAAATACTGGTATCTCTATTTGGAAATCCCAAAGAAAAACGGGAAAAGCGAGCTGGCAGCAGCGCTTGGGCTTTATCATTTGTTCGGCGACGGCGAGCTCAACGCAGAGGTCTATATCTGCGCGGCAGATAAAGACAATGCATCCATCGTATACAATGCGGCAGTCTTTATGGCGACGAGTGCACCGTGGACGGCTAAGATGATCGCTCGCGGAGAACTCAAGATCACGGAAAGCCGAAAGCGTATTGAATACCGGCAGAGCATGAAGACAGGAAACGGCGGGCGCAAATGGGTCACGATCGGTGTGATGCAGGTGTTATCTGCCGAGGCATACAGCAAGCACGGCTACAAGCCGAGCTGCGTGATCTTCGACGAGCTTCATGCCCAGCCTAACCGCGAGCTATGGGACGTTATGACCGGCGCGGCCGGCGCGTCCAGGCGGCAGCCGGCATGGATCGTGCTGACTACAGCCGGCGACGATCCAGACCGCAACTCCATCGGCTGGGAAATCCATGAGCGCGCTGTGGCAATCCGTGATGCGCGACAGCTGCGCCGCGTGCAGGCAGAGGGCGGCGACGTGCGCAAGATCCTTTCGCTCCGGCATGCAGCGGAGGAAGACCTTGCAAACGCCGAGGAAGCGCTGCTTGCACGCGACGAGGAGAACTGGCTTCCGATTCTTTACGGACTTACGGCCATGTTTGGCGATGACCCGGACGACCTGGCAAACCTTGACATTTGGGATGAAAACCTGTGGAAATTGTGCAATCCATCGCTTGGCAAACATTTAAGCCTGCGCAATATCCGCATGGAGGCAATGGCCGCCAAGAAAAGCGAGGCGGGCGAGCGCCTGTTTCGCTGGCTGCGGCTGAACCAATGGATCACGACAAAAACGGTTGGCTGGATCTCACTGAATCTCTACGACAAGACGCAGTGGGGGCCAAGTAAAAAGAAAGAACGCGACGAATGGCTCAAGAAGCTGGAAGGGATGAAGTGTTACGGCGGCGTCGACCTGTCGACCAGCCGAGACCTGACGGCATTTGTGCTGCTGTTTCCACCTCAGCCAGGGCTTGACGTGGCGGTGCTGCTGCCGTATGGCATCTGGAGACCGGAGGGCACAGCAGACGAAGCGGAGCGGCGCGATCATGTCCCCTATCGGGACTGGGCGCGTGCGGGCTTTTTGACATTGTGCCCCGGTGAGGTAAATGACTACAACGACATTGAGGAGCGCATACGCGAGGCAAGCGAACGGTACGATCTGCGGGCGGTTGGTTTCGACCCGTTTTTAAGCCGCACGATCACGCAGCGGCTCGCCCCGATCGCCCAGGTCATTGAGATCCCGCAGGACTTGAAAAACATGAGCCCGGCGATGAAGGAAATTGATGACATGATGCAGCGGCACACGCTGCTGCATGTGCATAACACGTGTTTCCGCTGGACGTTTGGCAACGTGAGATGCCATGAGGACGGAAACGGAAACATTAAGCCGCTGAAGAACAAATCGAGAGGGCGTATCGACCCGACGGTTGCCAGTATTATTGTGATGGCCGTGTGGATGATTAAGCGGACGACAGAAGACTTTGACACGCGCAAGCTGAGTGAAGGCTGGACATTATGAAACGGTTTTTTCGAACAATTTCGCTTTATATTGAAGATCTCCTGCTGCTTGGCGGCGGCGTGTGCTTTGTCCGTGCAGCGTATTTGTGGATCGGAGACGCGGCGGCTTATGCAGCTGCAGGAGTCTGCCTGACGGCCTATGCGATGGTGATCGCAAGAAGCAGACGGAGGTAAGAGAATGTTTTTGAGCAAAGCGGCAACGCCGCGTGCAGCCGCGTACACGGTGCATTCGTGGGATGAAATGCAGGAAAAATTCAGAAACCTGTTCTTCTCCGGCACAGAATATGATGCCGGACGCGGCGGTGCAGAGAAATTAAGCCCCGTCGCGGCGGCGCATCGCATCTTGTGCAATGACTTCGGGATGATTCCTTTTTCGACTTATCGCAAAAACGGCGAAGAGCGCGAGATAGTCAGTGTGCCGGAGCTGGATCAGGTCTTTAAAGTGCGGCCCAATGATAATATGACACCCTACATGTGCGGGCGGACACTGATGAGCAATGCGTTTTGGCACGGATTTGGCGCGGTGTGGAATCGGCGGGAGGGTGGCCGAATCGTAGAGCGCATCCCACTGCCGACCGACTGCTGCACGATCCAGCAGGATCAGGAAACGAAGCAGTATTTCTGGACATACAACGTGGACGGTGTGACACGGACGTTTTCCGGGTACGAGCTGAGCTTCCTTTATTTTGAGAGCTACGACGGCATTCGCGGACGCGGCATGCTGGATATGGCGCGCGAGACGATCGGCGCAGAGGGGGCGGCGCAGCAGTACGGCCGCAAGTTTTACCAGAACGGCGCGATGATCTCCGGCATTGTGGAGGTCGACGCAGATCTGGAGCCGGAATACAAAGATAAAATCCGCGAGCAGTTCCGGCAGTTTACTCCATTAAGCGACGATGCGTTCCGCGTGGCAGTTTTGGATCGCGGATATAAGTACACGCCGCTTGGGCTGAATCAGAAAGATTCGCAGTTCATCGAAAGCCGCTCGTTTTCTGTGGAAGAAATTGCGCGTTTTTCCGGCATTCCAAAAGCAATGCTGCAGAGCGGATCGGAGGCATATAACAGCAATCAGCAACAGCGGCTGCTGTTTGTGACGGATACGCTGGTGCCGTATGTGACGCAGTGGGAGCAGGAAAACACCTACAAGGCGCTGCTGCCGGGGCAGCGCGAGAATGGCATTTATTTCAAAGGCAATGTGGCGGCGCTGATGCGCGGAGACGACGCGGCGCGCGCGGCATTCTACGAAAAAATGATTTCGTTCTCGATCATGAATCCGGACGAGTGCCGTGCGCTGGAGGAGCGCAATGCAATCCCCGGCGGTGCGGGCAAACGATTCCTGGTGACAAAAAATCTGGGCTCGCTCGAGTCCGTACTGGAAGGAGAAAACAATGGTTGATATCCCAATCCGAGGCGAGCTGTGGGACAATGACAGCTCCGACATTCTGCGCTGGTGGGGCTGGCGCGACATTACAGCTCCGATGGACATTGAGCAGGCGCTGCGCGATGCGAATGGCGACGATGTGACAGTGCTGGTCAACTCTCCGGGCGGCGATATGGCGGTGGGCAGCGAGATTCGCTCGATGCTGCGCCGGTACAGTGGAAATGTGACCGCATTGATCCAGGGACATGCGGCCAGCGCAGCAACGCTGGCAATCTCCGCGTGCCGCACGATCCGCTGCGAGCCGGGAGCGCTGCTGTGCTACCACAACCCGAGCGGCGGCGCGGAGGGCGACCACCGCGAAATGAGCCGCGCAGCAGCGGGACTGCTGAGTGCGCGAGACTGTATCCTCGAAATGTATGAGGCGCGCGGCGGCACAAAGCCGCGCGACGATCTGATCGAGTTGATGGATCGCGATACGTGGATCTCGCCGACAGAAGCAAAGGAGTATGGCCTGATCGACGAGATCGTTGCGCTGGAAGGTTTGGGCGGAGATCCGGCGGCATTTGTTGCCGCGACAGACGGCCGCATCCGGCTGACGGCGCACATGCGCGAGGAATACCAGGCACATATTGCGGCAGAGCGCGAGCGCGCCGCGACGGAAAAAAAGGCAAGACGCGCCCGGGCAAAGCTCCGTGCGCTTGCAAATTATTAACCGAAAGGACAAAAAGCAATGGACTACATGGAAAAGATCACGGAGCTGAGAGCCCGGAAGTCTCAGCTCGCCGCGGATGCGGAGAATCTCGTCGCTGAGGGCAAGTTTGACGAGGTGGACGCCAAGAGCGCTGAGATGGAGAAGATCAACGCAAACATTGAGCGCCTTGAAAAGCTGCACGCAGCGGCGGCCGGCGCTGCCGAGCCTGTCGGCGGCTACGACGGCGTGCTGCACGACGGCAGCAAGGGCAAGGCCGAGGACAAGGGCGCGGTGAAGCCGTTTGCATCGCTCGGCGAGCAGCTGAAGGCCATCTATGCCGCAAGCAAGGGCAAGCGCGATGAGCGCCTGGACAAGGTGAACAATGCCGCAAACGGCACCAACGGCGGCAGCGGCCCAGACGGCGGCTTCCTGTTGCAGACGGATTTTGCTGAGCAGATCCTTGAGAGCGCGGTGCAGAACAGCGAGCTGCTCAACCGCCTGGATCGATATACCTGCTCGAGCGCGGCGAACGCGATGCGCTGGCTTTATGCCGATGAGACGGATGTCTCTAAGAGCGTGTTCGGCGGCGTGCAGATGCACTGGGCGTCTGAGGCGGCGACGGTGGCAGCCAGCAAGCCGCAGTTTCGCGAGATTAAGCTCGATCTCGAAAAGATGATGGGCTTTGCCTACTGCACGGACGAGATGCTGGAGGATGCATCGTTCCTGTCCGGTTTCTTCGGCAATGCATTCTCGCTGGCGGCGGATCGCCTGCTGGTGGACAGCATGATCTCCGGAGATGGCGTCGGCAAGCCGCTCGGTATTCTCAATTCCGGCGCGCTTATTAAGGTCGCAAAGGAAACAGGCCAGACGGCCGCAACCTTTACGGGCGACAACGCAATCAAGATGCAGGCGCGCAGCATGCCGCGCGGCCGCGATCGCCTGGTGTGGGTGATGCATCCCGACCTTGAGGAGCAGCTGCCGTACCTTGCACTTAAGAGCGGCGACGCGGCAAAGTTCCTGTGGAATCCCGAGGGTGGCCTGGGCGGCTTTGACACGCAGCGCGTGCTCAACAAGCCCGTCCTCTTTGAGGACAGCTGCAGCGAGCTCGGCAAGGCGGGCGACGTGCTTCTGATCGACCCGCTGCAGTACATCCTGCTGATGAAGGGCACGGCCAAGCAAGACTGGAGCGTGCACGTTGAGTTCCTGACGGCGCAGAATTGCTTCCGCATGATCTTCCGCTGCAACGGCGCGCCCAAGGTCACGACGCCGATGACCATCCGCAATAGCACCAAGACCCGCAGCCCGTTTGTCGGTCTTGCCGATCGCACCTAACAGGAGGGAATGAGCCATGAAAAGAATGACTGATCTGTACGAGCTGAGCTGCGTTTCTGCACCGGCGAGCGTCGCGGCATCGACGGAGACGACAAGCGGCTTTGTCGATGCCAAGGGCAAGAGCGAGGTTGCCTTCCTCGTCTCTGCAGCATCGCTTGCCAACGGCAAGAAGCTGACCGTTGCCGTTTATGCCGGCAATGACGCAAACGGCACAGGTGCGAAGAAGGTGGCGGAGAAAGTATTTGAGTCCGGCGATGCAATGACCAAGGTGCTGGCGAGTGTGAGCTATAAGCCCAATGCTGCTGACGGCCGCTATGTGGGCGTCAAGTTCCAGCACGACTCCGCATCCGCGGTCATCTGCGCGGTGATGGCGGCCACAGCCGACATCTATCATCCGGCGGTCAACAACTGGACGCTGGAGGGCTAAGGCATGCTGACAAGCGAGAGGCTGGCGGACATTGCCGACTATTGCAAGGTTGATGCAGATGACGCGCAGCTTCCCGGCTTTGCAGCGGCTGCGCAGGGGTATTTGCAGGGAGCAGGAATCAGCGAGCCGGAGGCCGGCACACCGCGCGCAGAGATTTACATCCAATGTATCAAGTATCAGGTGCTTGCGATGTATGACAGGCGCGAGGGGACGGTGGACGGCACGGTGAGCGAAAACCCCGTATACCGGCAGATGCTGAATCAACTGAAAATGTCTTCCCCGGTGCCCGATTCGGGCACGGGCGAGGGAGCGGAGGGAGGCGCGTGATGCACGTCGACGCAGGAAGGCTTTCGAAGCGCATCCAGTTTTTGCGCAAGACGACGAAAAAGGACGCCGACGGCTACGACGTACCCGGCGAGCCGGAGCTCGTGCGCGAGACCTGGGCGCAGTACAGCCAGACGAGCGGCACGGAGCTGATCCGGGCCAACGCCGAGTTCGGCGAGGCGAAGGTGCGCTTTCTCACGCGCGCGAACCCGGAGCTGCTTGACCGGCGGCTCCTGATCCGCTACAACGAGCGCGACTACAACATCCTCTACGTCAACACCTATGGCGACGAGGGGAAGTACATGGAGTTCTGGTGCGAGCGGTATACGCAAAGGGGAACGGTATGACGCTGAATGAGGAAATCATCGCGGTCGTGACGCCGATCGTGCCGGTGTGCGTGCCGGATCTGCTGGGCACGGAGGCGGGCGAGACGCCGCCGGAGCGCTACTGCACGTTTAACTACTCGGAGATGCCGGAGGGGATCGGGGACAACGCTGCGCATCTGACGCGGGCGCTTGTGCAGGTGCACTACTTCGCGCCGCTCAAAGCCTCTACGCTGGCCGTGCGGCACGCGCTGCGCGACGCGATTGCAGCAGTGGACAACTTTACCCTGCCGAGCATCGAGCCCGCCACGGACGAGACGGGACAGCACTATGTGCTGGAATTCGACGCCGTGGGAAGCTGGGAGGCAAAGGACGATGGCCAAGGTCGAGTTTAAGGGCATTGACGAGGTCGTGACATCGCTGACGGAGCTTTCCAAGCTGCCGGACGAGGTGATCGACGCGATGCTCAACGCCCGCGCCGACGTGGTCGTTGAGGCGCAGCGCGCCGAGGCGCGTAAGCTTGGCACGGAGTACCGCAACAAGGGCCAGAAGAAAAACTACGCCACGGGCATAACAGCAAACTCAATCCGGAAGGGCAAGGTCAAGGTCAAAGACGGGCAGCGAGTGCTGTACATCACGCCGGTCGGCAGCAGAAAGCGCGGCAAGACCGTGACGCGAAACGCGGAGATCGCCTTTTTGAACGAGTTCGGCACGAAGACGATCCAAGCGCGGCACTTTTTGCGGAAAGCGAACGAACAAAGCGCGGACGCCGCGACGGCGGCGGAGTTTGAGGTGTACAGCCGCTACCTCGAAAAAAAAGGGCTGTAGAAAGGATTACCATGCAGTACGGAGCAAAGATGATCCAGTGGGCACCGTTTGCCGCGACGGATCCCGAGACGGCCAGCGCGCCCCCGAAGCTCGGCACGCCGGCAAATCTCGGCGCGCTGAACAAGGTGACGGAAACGATCAATTTCAACCGCACGAGCGCCTATGGCGACAACGTGAAGAAGGTTGAGATCGTGGAATTCAAGGACGGCTCGCTGGCTGTGGAGACGCTGTATCTTTCGAACGCGAACGCAGCGGCGGTGACCGGCGCGGAGCTGGGCACGACGGACGGGGACAAAGACCTCAAGTTCGGCAGCAATGACACCGCGCCCTATGGCAGCCTCGCCTTTTACACCAACCACATGAGGGACGACGGGACGAAATACTATCAGGGCATTTTCTACCCGAAGGTCAAGGCCAACATGGAGGGCGAGGAGTACGAGACCAAGGGCGACAGCATTGTGCTGAGCAATGCCAAGCTCACGTTTACCGTTTTTGAGCCGCTCTATGCCAAGTACAAGCACAAGAGCGAGGAGTTCGACACCGAGGCCAAGGCCGCGGCGTGGGTCAACGAAAAAATCAAGGCCGCAGCGGGCGGCTGAGAAGCGAAGAGACGCGGCACCCGCTGCGTCTCTTTTGTATTCGGAGGAAAAAATGAAGACAATTCCTTATGAACTGAATGGGCACACGTTCTGTCTATGCCTGAACGGGCAGGCGCTTTTTGACGCCTACGATAAATTCGGCTACGAGGGCTTTCTCACGAAGCACATCGAGGGGAAAGACAAGCAGAGCTTTGAAAATACGTGCTGGCTGCTCGCAAAGCTTGCCGAGCAGGGCGAACTGGTGCGGCGGTGGCAGGGGCTCGACCGCGGGCCGATCGTGCCGGAGCAGTATTTCCGCGTAAATCTCAAGCCGCTGGAGGTCTCGGACGCAAAAAAGGCCATCCGCGAGGCCATTGCGCTGGGATTTGCCCGCGAAGAGGAGGAAAACCGCGAGCGTGACCTCTTCCTCGAAGAATTGCAAAAAAAAACGAAAGAAATAACGTGACACGCGCGTGGTGGCTGGATCTGACGACGCAATTTCTTCGGCTGAGCGTCCGCGAGGGGATGCTGCTGACGGTCGGGCAGGTGCTCGACTTGCAGGAGCTTGAGACCAGGCGGCGCGGGCTGCGCAGAGAGGAGGATAAGGCGTAAATGGCGACGAGGACAATCACGACGCGGCTGGCGATCGAGGGCGAAACTGAATTCAAGCGCTCCATGTCGGACGCAAACAGCGAGCTCAAGACGCTGCGCAGCGAAATGAGCCTTGCCGACGCAGAATTCAAGGGTCAGGCGAACACGATGGAAGCCCTGACCAAGAAGAATGAGCTGCTGCGCCGTGCTCAGGAGCAGCAGACCGAGAAGGTCAAGGCCCTGGAACAGGCTGTAGAGGACGCGGCCGATGCCTACGGCGAGAACGACAAGCGCACGGACAACTACCGCCAGCAGCTCAACCGGGCAAAAAAAGAGCTGATCGACATGAACGATGCGCTGGATGACAACGAGAAGTATCTCGACGAGGCGCGCAAGAGCGCCGACAAGTGCGCGAAGTCCATCGACGAGTTTGGCAAGGAGACTGACGGTGCGCAGAGCGGCATCGAGAAGTTTACGGATGTGCTGCAGAACGGTTTCAGCGCCGAGAGCAAGGGCGGCGACCTGCTGGGGATGCTCACGAACCTCAAGGGTGCGCTGATCGGCGGCGCGATCGTCGGCGGGCTCAAAGAGCTGGGCGACGCGATCATCGGCGTAGTCGACGATACGGCAGAATATCGCAAGATCATGGGCACGCTGGAAACCAGCTCGAAAGAGGCCGGTTACACAACCGAGCAGACGGCAGAGGCCTACACCCGCCTGAATGGCGTGTTGGGCGACTCGCAGACGGCGGCGACGACCGTGGCCAACCTGCAGGCCATTGGGCTGGAGCAGGGCGACCTCATGACGCTGATTGACGCGACGACCGGCGCGTGGGCCACCTACGGCGACAGTATCCCGATCGACGGCCTGTCCGAGGCTATCAATGAGACGATCCAGACCGGCAAGGTAACGGGCACGTTTGCCGATGTGCTCAACTGGGCGGGCGAGAGCGAGGACGATTTTAACGAGAAGCTCGCGGCGGCGAATACTTCATCCGAGCGCGCGCAGATCGTGCTGGACCAGCTCTCCAAGCAGAACCTGCCGCAGGCGGGCCAGGCATGGCGAGACGCCAACGAGGATATCATCGAGTACAACGAGGCGCAGGGCGAGCTGGACGAGGCAATGGGACGCCTGGGTGAGGCGCTCGCGCCGGCAGCTGCGAAGATGAAAAGCGTGTTTGCAGGCGCGGTGAATATCGCGGCCGACGCTGTGACCAAACTGATCGGCTTTGTCAACAGCGCGATCGCCGCCTTTAAGAGGCTCGCCGGCGTGGAGGAAAAGCAGAAAACGACTAAAACCAAGGGGCAATCCAAGACCACGAGAAAGACGACGTCTACCGTGCGGCAGTACGCCAACGGCCTTGATTACGTCCCGTATGACGGCTATCCGGCGATCCTGCACGAGGGCGAGCGTGTGCTGACACGACGCGAGGCGGACGACTACCGCAGCGACCGCGGCAGCGGCAAACCGGCTGACATCGTCATCAACCTGACGACCACGCTGGACGGCAAGACTGTGAGCAAGACGGTGACGCGGTACCAGCAGCAGGACCAGAGGGCAAGACAATGAAGAATTTTACTTTTCAAATCAACGGCAACGACCGCACAGCGCTTTTTAACCAGTACGGGTTCGGCGCGGGCATTACGCCGGTATACAGCGACGAGATCGTGACGATGGACGGCAGACGGCACAGCGCGGTGATCCGCTGGCAGGGCTGGTGCAGCGCACAGCTCAACGACATCACCGACGCAGAGGTTGCGGCGCTGGCCGCAGATCTGCGCGGCGCGACGCTGAGCATAACCTACGAGAACCCCGCGCTCGGCAGCACGCCGGTGACGCAGGACATGACCGTGGACGGGCTGGAGCTTGCGTATTTGCTGCGCGACCAAACGGGCCGATACTGGAGCGGCAAGACGCTCAACTTTACGCAGAGGTGAGCGCATGCACAGTGTAAGTGATTTATGGCGGACGCTGCTTGCCAGTCCAGGGCACCGCAAGGAGGTCAAACTCGTGATCGCGGGCGTCACCTACGGCGAGGACAAGATCGTGGATGGCTCGCTGCGGATCGACGGCGGGCTGTACTCCGACTTCGGCATCGGCAACTGCTGCGCGCGGCAGATCGAGTTTGAGATCTATCCGCAGGGGACGATCCCGAGGCAAGCGAAAATTGAGGTTTACATGCGGCTGCGGCTCGGCGAGCAGGTAACTGAGTGGATTCCCAAGGGCGTGTTTTTCTTTTCGACCCGCAAGACTGACCGGGTCACGGGCGTTTTAAGCGTGCACGGGTATGACGCAATGCTCAAGGCGGAGGAGACATGGCTCGACAGCAGCTATGACGCAAAGACGTGGCCGATGCCGGCGGCGACGGCGGTCGCCGACATTGCTGCTCGCATGGGCGTGGCCGTGGACAGCCGCACGGTATTGGATGCGGCGTTCCCGGTGCAGTACCCGGTGGACGACAAGGGAGATATGACGATGCGCGAGGCGCTTGGGCGTATCGCGGTCGCCAACGCGGGCAACTGGACCATCACGGACGAGGGGAAGCTCCTGCTGGTGGGCTTAAACTCCATGCCCGCTGAAACCCACTATCTTATCACGGAGAGCGGCAGCGCCATCACCTTTGGCGGCGTTCGCATCCTTGTGTAAGGAGGGCAATATGGACAAAACCTATTTAGGGCGGCGGCTGGCGGAGTTTTCCCCCGGCATCGCGTCGCAGCCTATCTCAAAGGTGGGGCTGCTGAACGATACCGGCGATGTGGTCGGTGTGTCCGGATCGGACACCGGACGGACGCTGACGGCCTTGCAGCCGGACGGCACGAATGCAATGGCGGCGGCGATCCTTGCCAAAGTCTCCGGCTACAAGCACGTTGGATACGAGGGCAGCAAAGCGCTGCTTGACCCTGCGGTGGAGCTTGGCGACGCGGTGACGGTAGACGGGCTTTATGTGCCCCTCGTCGCGCTGGACATGACGTTTGATCCGCTGCTCGCGCCGGACATCTCCGCGCCGGACGCGGACGAGCTGGACGACGAGTACCCGTACAAATCGCCGACGCAGCGGCAGATCGAGCGCAACATGGCAAAGACGCGGTCGCTCATTACCAAAACCAGCGAGGAGATCAACCTCAAGGTCGAGGGCATCGACGGGCGGGTATCGGACATCACGCAAACGGTCGATGGAATTAGCTTGTCCGTCACGTCAGCGTCCAGCCCGGATGGCCAGACGACCGCGACGATCACGCTCAAGGTCGGCCCCAACAACTACACGGGCTACATCAAGCTCGACGGCAATGTGGACGTCTCCGGGCAGCTGTCGGCGGACGCGCTTTACTCCGCCTTCGGCGAGATCGCAGACTTGAGCGTCAACCGGCTGTCGACCTCGCGCCGGGTGGTCAAGTATCTTGCTAAAGACACAACGGACGACAATTTCATCCGCGTGGAGGGGCAGAGCCTTGAGTTTGTCGCGGGCATCGCCAAAAGCACGACGGAGCAGGCGAAAAACCCGAATGGGGAGTTAATTTATTGGGAGGCAGACCCCGCGGGCGCGTCGATCGGCGCGGACGGCTACCCCTACGCAAACGGCGAGCGCATTTTCACCACCACCAAGCAGACGAGCTGGCCGGTGATGGTCTATCAGTACGAGGAGCAGGTCAAGCGCGCGATCTCGTTCCAATCGGACGGCCAATACTACTACCCTGTGGACGTCTTCGGCGCGGGCGACAACAACGGCAAGCAGCGCGGCTACCTCGTCAAGAGGCAGAACTCGCTGGAGCTGACGTATGAGACGAGCATGGGCAAGCTGCTCGGCCTCGCCGCGCGGGATGACGGGTATATGGATCTGATGGGTGTAAGGCGTACCGTTGGGTTGAACTTCGCCAAGTGGGATTCTGGCAGCTTCCAGGAGCGTATCGAAGGCGTAGACGAAGCCCTCGTTTATGGCGTGGAGTTTTCTGCCGTTGATGGAGTGCGCGTCCCGGTGAAAATCACATACCCGGATGGGACGGCTATGGTAATACAGTGGACGGAGTAGCAAAATGGACAAGAATTGTTTTTTTAAGGGTGTCCTAACTGGAAGGGCTTTGAAAGCTCGGAATACTGAGGCAAACACTGCGGGGTCTAACGTAGTTCTATCTCCGGTTAGTGCGCTAAATTATGACAAAAGTAGCTTCTTGACAGGACTATCTGTGGGCATGGGTCTAAAAGGTTGGACGGATAGAGGAAACGCTTTTAGGGGTGACTATAGTGGGACAGCCCCAGAACTCGGTTATGCATGGTGCTTAGGCAAAGCTGTTCCGGTGTACAACCGTATCGGTTTGGTCAGCAACCCCCAATATGCCAGATTTTATGTCAGAGATTTGCCAGCTTTTTCTGCCACGGATTATCCGTATATCACCATTTCCTTTGGCGTCCGTTTGCTTCGGTTTACAGAAAAAGATTTTTTGTCCCTGATGAACAGAGGGACTTTTATCACAAAAACTGGCTTCCCGTTTATGGCTATGCTGCGTAGAACTGATGTCCCTAAGTCTACACCATATGGTTGGAACTGGATTGGTGGTTACGATGATAGATCATATGCAATAGACAATTACGCTGATAGTACCTATTACGCACCAAACGATATAGAGTATTTTGACTTCTATCTGACCGGCTATGATGGAACAAGCGGCGATCTTGTTAAGAGTGCAATTAGGTATAATGGAGAGAAAAACAAATGGAAATTTTTATCTAGTGGGGGTCCAATACGTGCAACCAGAGATTATTACTCATGGCTTTATCTAAAAAACATTGGTGAGTATCTTGTGCTGACAAAAACGCCAAATGGGATAGTTATGAATTAAATGAACATGCATGAATTAGGTTTACTCATCGCAGCATACGTCCTAAATTTGCTTGACCTATCATGCACGCTCTGGGCGCTGCGTCATGGGGCGGTGGAACTAAACCCGCTGATGCGGGAGGTTACAGTGATGGTGGGCTACAAGGTCATCATCGTGTGGGCGCTGCTGTGGTGGCTGTCTACCCGGAGGGAGAGGGCGGCGCGGTATGCGCTATACGTTGCTGCCGTGGTCTACGGCGCGGTGGACGTGTACCATATGATCAACATTTTATGATAAGGAGGGCAACATGGACAAAACCATTGACGATCTGCTTGCGGCGGAGGCTGTAACGGCGGATGATCTTTTCGTGGTGCAGCAAAATGGGACGGCAAAAAAGGTGTCCGGTGACACTTTGCGCAGATATGTAGGGCAAGAGGCCGGTTTACCAAAGCCGACGATAGAAGGGGCTTTTCTCCGTGTTCGGGCGGGGGAATGGGCAGAGGAAACCGTGCCCGCGGCGGAAGGAGGGACATTCTAATGGCTGAATACTTAGTACAGGGCGAAAGCATTACGGCAGTCGCCGACGCTATCCGCGAGAAGGGCGGGACGACCGCGCCGCTGAGTTTTCCGGAGGGGATGGCTAAGGCGGTGAGTGGTATCCCGTCTGGCGGGACCGATATCTCCCTCGGCCTGACCGCTGCAACTGTAGGACAGACTGTCAAGGTCAAGGCCATAGATACCGATGGTAAGCCAACCGCGTGGGAGGCAGTGGATGCGGGGGGCGACGTAGAGTGGTACGAAGTTATCGACACGGAAACCGCGGAAGCTGTGAACGATTTGATCATATCTACCGACAAAAACGGGCGGCCAATTTCGGGGTACCATGCACTTGCCATGGTTTTGTGTTTTATGATTCCTGCGGATAGTACACAAACATCGGATGGGGGAGTAGTCTGGGTATACCCGATGGCCACCGCTGCTATGGCCTCAGGGTTGCGTATTTTACAAACCGTTGCCGGTTGGAAAACCATTCCTCGAACTTACAATCATTTGTATGCCGGTTCAAATCGCGCAATATTTGTTTCCGGCGCAGGGCAAGCGGCTACATTTGACGGAAGTTACACTGACATTTTTAACGGCGTTAGGTTGTATGTAAACGCAGCGGGAGATCATTTGCCCGCAGGGACAAAGGTACGCTGTCTCGTACTGTCGAAAGGGTGGGAAGCATGAGAGTTTGTGAAAACGGCATCTACCGCGACATGACTGCCGAAGAAATTGCGGAGCTGGAAAAGCTGGCAACCGAAATGCCCGCGCCCGAGCCTACGCCCGAAGAGCGCATTGCGGCGCTGGAAAAGGACAATGCCGAGCTGCGCGAAGCGTTGGATGCGCTGCTGACGGGGGTGACGGCATGAGTGATCTGAGGGAGCGCGTCATCGCGTACAACACGGAGGTCAAGGCCGCACTACAAGCAGTCTACGACGACCTTAACCATGGCCAGCGGAAGAAACTGCTACGCAATCCCGTAATCCGCGCTATGTTTGAGCGGTATGGGGTAGAAATCGAAGAGTAAAGGAGAAAGGGAGCGGGATATGGGAGATTTGGCAAGCATCGCGGCGCTGTGCTCCGAGGTGACAGTCATCCTCGGTGCGCTGGCGCTCATCATCAAACCCGTGCGAAACAAGGTGCTAGGCGTCGACAAGCTCAAAGATGCACTCAAGTGCGGGCTACGGCATGACATGCTGCACACTTACTACAAAAACCGCGAGAGCCAGACAATCCGTCAGTATGAGCTTGAGGATTTTATCTACCTTTATCGGGGCTACAAGGCCCTCGGCGGCAACAGCTTTATCGACAAGATCAAGTCCGAGATCGACGAGTGGGAGGTCAGGTCGTGAGAAAGGCGTGGACGGCGGCGCGGGAGCACTGGGGCAAAATGAAAAAGCGGGACAAGTACATATCCATCGCTATTTTCAGCCTGACGTGGTATACCGTGGCGTCGCTCACCATGGCGGCGCTCGGCGTGCCGCCGCCAGACGTGCTGACGGAACGCTGGTTCAAGGCATGGACGACGGAGCTTGTCGTTGTGGCGGGCATCAAGATTTTTAGAAAGGACGATACGACACTATGAATAACGAATTGCTGAAAAAGAGACTGGCGAACCTGTGCAGCGTGAAGAGCATTGTGACGATTGCCGCAACCGGCGCGGTGATCTACGGCTTTGTCGTTGACAAGATCACGGGCGAGCAGCTTATGCTGATCTACAGCTCGATCATCGCGTTCTACTTCGGCACGCAGAGCCAGAAGACGCAGGACGCCATCGACAAGGGGGCGTGAGGCATGGCGAGAGCAGAAGATATCCTTGCCATCGCGCGCAAGGAAATCGGCACGGTAGAGCAGCCAGGCAACCGGCAGAAGTATGGCAAGGCCTACGCCATGGACGGCGTGTACTGGTGCATGCAGTTTGTGTGGTGGTGCTTTCAGCATGTGGATAAGTCCCTCTTCTACGGCGGTGGAAAGACCGCAAGCTGCGGCGAGCTGATGGACTACGCCAAGGCCCACGGCCAATGGGTCACGTCCGGCTATCAGCCGGGCGACGTGCTGATCTATGACTTCCCCAACACAAAGGTCAAGACCGACCATACGGGCATCTGCGAGAGCGTCAGCGGGCAGTATGTCACCGCCATCGAGGGCAATACCTCTAACGGCAACACCGGCAGCCAGTCCAACGGCGATGGGGTGTACCGCCGCAAGCGCAAGCTATCGCTCGTGCTCGGCGCATACCGCCCGAAGTATGAGGCGAGTTACCGCGAGGTGCTCAAGAAGCGTGCGGGGCTGGAGGACAAGACGATGGACTATCTCGCGGCGTACAAGTACGGCAGCGACCTCATCCGCAAGCTGGCAATGATGAAATAATTGTGCCCGAATCGGGCACGGAAAGGAAAACGGGCGGGAGACCTGCAACGTCTCCCCTCGCGTGAGCGCTCTGCAAGCCCCGGCGCACAGCATGGACAAGCAGCACCGAGCGATCCGCGCGCAACTATCCTCTATGGCCCCGCGCAGGGCTATAGCATACATCCAAGCCTATGACTTGCCGCCCGATGAGATGACATGCCTCATCGAGTGCGACGTGCGAAGGCGTTCTCTCGTGCAGGTTGCCGCGCAGCTCCACATGAGCGTGGACGGCCTCGCCAAGCTGCGCCGCCGGGCTTACCGCAAGCTTGCCGACGGGCAGAAAGAGAGCACCGACTGATCAGTCGGTGCTCTCTTTTTTGACTTCGCTTTGCTTTGATTTCGTCCCGCTCCGGCGCTTGGCGTCCGCGCGATTCTGAACCTCTTTTTGGTGGGCTGCGGCGCACTCAGGGGAGCAGGTAACGGTGGGGGTACCGGGAACTATCTCCCGGCCGCAAACAACACAGACCTTTACGCCGCTGCGAGATTTTTCGCGGCGTTTTATGTAGTAATCGTGTTCGGCGTTCCAGCTTTTTGACTGCGCGCGGTCGATTTCGCGGACGGCATCCGGGGCGCATTTTGGACAATACTTTTGCAATCCAGATTGGATGACATACTCTCCACCGCAGATCACGCAGTTATCGATATCTCCCAGATGCCGGGAAAAACCGGTGGCCCGGTACTTTTGTTTCCTGACCTTCTCCCGCTCTGCCCGGCAGGTTGGGCAGTAACTGGCTCGGGGACCTCCGAGGAAGTTGATCCCGCAGGTGTGGCAGGTTCGCGTGCGCAGGGTGGTCGACCGGGATGCGGCAAGGCAGTCCTCGCACTTCGCCTGCTCTGTGCGATCGGTAAAAAAAATCTTGCCGCAGGTGATACATTTTTTAGTCCGCAAACACAGTCTCCTTTGCCGCGTTATAACAAAAATTTTGCATCTACGCCCAGCGCGTCGGCGATGGCAAGCAGGTTTTTGGCGGTCAGGTTGCCCGCCTCCGCCTCCCCCAGCTCCACGCGCTGGATCTGGCGGATATTGACGCCGGACTTCTTGGCAAGCTCGGACTGAGTCATGTCTGCCATGCGGCGGGACCACTCAAGCTTAGTGATGGGGCGGTTGTGGCAGTCCCGCCCGTAGTTGACCAGAGAACAGGCGGTGCAGTCGCCGTCCGCCCGCTGGCAGTCGCTGTACTTTCTCCGCATCTTATCTCCTCCTCTTAGCAAATGACCTTTACGACCTCGGCGTCACGGATGATGAGCTCGCCGTCGTCCTCGCCGTACTCGGCCTCGTTGCCACAAATGATCGCGACGTGATTGCCAAAATAATTGTTGGCGCCCAGGCGGTCAAGGCTACAGACGCAGATGCCGTCAAGCTCGACGCCGATATCGTCGCCGTTGTCCCAGACGTGGGAGAGGTGCTCGATCGTGCCAAGTTCAAACTCCTGCTCCTGGACGCGCACGCCAACGAATTCGTAGTCCCAGCTGAGGTCCATCTCTTCGGCAATCTTCTTGATAGTATTGATCATTTCGGCGTTCATCATCATTTTTGTTTCCTCCCGGGGTGTTCCCCTCTCTTGTTTACATGCTTATTATACGCTAATATTAGCGCATTGTCAAGAGAGAAATCACAGAGTTTTGAAAAAATTTTGAGGGCAGAACGCGGGCATTTTGCGGGCAGTTTTTAAAGGGCAAAACGCTGTACCATAGAGGCAACAAAAGGAGGTGCGCGCATGGATCAGTTTGCAATTGCCGGATACAGCAGCGGAAACTGCATGATGTGTGTTATCGACAACGGTGATATTTTCCAGGTTGACTATTTTGGCAACCGTCAGCAGCTCATCGGCAAGACCGCCTCGGCATACGCCGAGTTGGAGGCCACCACGCAGGAGTATTACGACAAGCTCGTCGAGCTGGGCGTCATCACTCCACCAAAGACGCAGGAGCAGCTGATGAGCGAGATGCAGTCGGCCATGAGCGACATGGCGGAGATCATCAAGGGCCTCTCGGCCCAGGTAAAGGAGCTGAAGGAAAATAGACCTCAAACAACTCTTAGCGGCAGCGGCGAAAATGTTCCCTTCCGCAGACCTGCAAGGCGCGGCGGCGAGAGCGGAGCAGGCGATCAGCGGGACGGCTGACACGCTCGAGGGCGTGCAGAGCACGGCGCGCCGCCTCGGCATCGACCCCAACATCGCCAACAGCCTCTACGCGCGCTACGGGCGCACGATGCAGGCAAAGGCCTTGTGCGGCCTCCTCGGCACGACACCGGAGGCTTTACGCTCCGATGCCAACAAGATACTCGGCGGCGCGCAAAACGCCTCACAGGCCCCGCAAAAGGGCAAAGCGGGGCGCTCAACCAAATTCCCCCGGCTGAAATAGCCGTTGGAATAATTTTTTTGAGGAAAGGAGAATGCACTATGAACAACGATCAGAGCACCGGCATGAGCTGGCTCGCGGTACTGTTTATCATCATCGTCATCACGGCGCTGTTTGGCGGCTTTGGCAACGGCTTTGGCTTTGGCTTTGGCCGCGGCAATATGCCGTATCCCGTCAATGACACCGGCTGCAACCGCGTGAGCAACTGCGAGGTCGAAAAGCGGGGGATCATCGACACGTCCCGCACGCAGTATCTCATCGAGCAGCAGAGCAACGACACGCGCATGGCAATCAACGCCAGCACCGAGGCGATCACCAGTCAGGCCAGCCGCATCTATGAGCAGCGCCTGCAGGAGACCATCTTAGACCTCAAGATGGAGAACCAGAGCCTCAAGAATGGGATCTTTACCAAGGAGCAGACGGACGCCTTGGCGGCGAAGATCTCCGATTGCTGCTGCGGTTTCAACCGCCGTCTGGACGCGATCGAGGGCCGCATGCTGACCAAGCCCGCGCTGTACGGCGTGGCTTCGACCGGCGCAGGCCAGATCATCCCCGCGTCTTGCGGCTGCAACGGCAACGTCAACCTTTAATACCATATTCCCCGCTTGGGGGACATGGCAGGCCCCTATGGCCGGGTAACAGGCGGGGCAAAAGCCCCGCCATTTTTTGAATGGAGGACAAAACAATGTCTTGTAAATCCGCTCTTTACGCTGCCATGCAGACGCCCACTGCAGTCGCGGTCGACGGTGTCATCCCTCTTGGCAGCCTTATCCGCCGCTACGGCTGTGATGTGGCGCTCAACGGAAATGCTGTCAACATTACCGGCGCAGGCTACTACGATGTCGACGCCTCAGTTACCGTCACGCCTACCGCTGCCGGAACCGTCACCGTTACACTCTACAAGGACGGCGTCGCCGTTCCCGGCGCGACTGCATCCGAGACTGCTGCCGCCAACGGCACGGTCGATCTCAGCATTCCGGCGCTTGTGCGTCAGGTCTGCTGCGCTGCGGGCTCCGCTTTGACGCTGGTGCTCACCGGTGCCGCTGCTACGGTCAATAATGTGGCGCTGCGCGTGCAGCGGATCTGAGAGGTGCGCGATGGTGCAGCTCTTGATCGGGATGCTGCTTGGCGCGATGGTGGCCACGCCCACAGGGCGCAGCATCGGCAATCAGATCGGCGACGCGGCGATCGCTGAGATCAAAAAAGCAATGCCGAAGCCGACCGCAGAAAGCGAGGAAAAAAATGAAACTCATTGAAAAACTGTCGGAAATGGTCGACGAAGAGATCGAGGATGCGAAGAAATACGCGAAATGCGCGCTCAAGTACAAGGACGAGCGTCCGGCGCTGGCGAAGATGTTTTACGATCTTTCCGGCGAAGAAATGCGGCACATGACCATGCTGCATGCAGAGGTCGAGGCGGTCATCCAGAAGTACCGGCAAGAGCACGGCGAGCCGCCCGAGAAAATGAAAGCCATCTATGACTATCTGCACGAGAAACAGATTGAGAGAGCTGCCGACGTCAGACGCCTGCAGGACATGTATCGCGGCGCGTGACTGTGTTCGCGGCTGTGTTCACACAACTGGTTATAACTGGTTGTAACTGGCAGTAACAAAGCGTTCAGAAAACGCAAAAAAGCCTTGGCATCACTGGTTTTTCCAGTAATACCAAGGCTTTTCGCTTTGGCGCAGCAGGAGAGATTCGAACTCTATTTAACTTGTGGAATTTCAAGGGTAAAATGGATTCTGTGTTCAAGGGTGTGTTCATGCGGGGGAGTATTAAAAATTCTCCTGCATTTTCTCCTCGGCGGCTTTGAGGGAGCTTTGGCGGACGTGGGTATAGATGTCCATCGTCGTGGAGAGCTGGGCGTGGCCGAGAAGGGCCTGCATCGTCTTGAAATCGACGCCGCACTCGTAAAGCGCAGTGGCGTACCCGTGGCGGATCTGATGCGGGGTAACCGTGACGCCGGATGCCTGTTGATACTTTTTGTACGCATCGAAAAAATGGTCGTCCGTCATGGGCTCACCATTGGGCTCGGCAAAGAGGTAGCCTTTGGGCAGGCGCTTCGGCAGCAGCTTGTCGAGAGCGTCGAGGAGCGGCACCTCGCGCGTGCCCTTTTCGGTCTTCGGCTGCTTGATCTGCGCATGGTTGCCGACGTAGTACACGGATTTGGTGATGCTGATCCTCTTTGCCTTGCGGTCGATGTCTGCGCCGGTGAGGGCCAGCGCCTCGCCGCGGCGGCAGCCGGTATAGTAGACCAAGGCCGCAAACAAGCCGAAGGGCGTGTCTTTGGCGTGGGCTTTGATGAGCTTGACCTGGTCTTCGTCCGGCGGCATGCGGTAGGTCACTTTCAGTCCCTTTGGCAGGCGCAGCGCCTCGGCCGGATTATATGGCAATGCGCCTTGCACAACGGCAAAGCGCAAAATCTGCCTGATGATCTGCAACTGCGTCGCAGCCGTTTTGCGGGCACGAGTGGCCGAAAAGTCGTGGATGTAAGCATCGATCATCTGCGCGGTGATCTCCGAGACCTGGCAGTCGCCGAACTTGTCCTTCGCCCGCTTGAGGGCGGGACGGTAGTTTTTTGTGGAGTTGTGCTCGAGCGTGGGCTCGATCTCATCCCACCAGGCATCTGCGAGGGAGGCAAAGGTGGTGGCCTCTATGGCTTTTTGTTCGGCTTCGGCCTCGGCAGCGGCGCGGTCGAACGCTTTGACCTTTTCCCAGACCTCGCGGTCTGTCTTCCCGCGGAAGGCTTTGCGCTTGCCGTTGATACGGATGATCGTCTCATGCAGGCCGTCCGGCCGGACATAGTATTTCGGATATTTGGCCATATCAGCCGCCCGCGCACTTTTTGCACGGCGTCAGACCGGCGTTTTGAGCATCGGAGAGCGTGACCTCGTAATAGTCGCCGTCGTTACAATGTGAGTCGTAGTGATAACGCTTGCCGGTCTTGGTGCGATAAACCTTGCGCTCGTTTTGCGTGGCGGGCTGGGAGTCCTGCGCGTTTGCGTCCGTTTTGGTAGACGGCTGAGGCGCGGGGGCAGGAGTTTCGGTCGATGTGGACGGTGCGGGTGTGTCCGTCTCGGTGGTCGTTGTAGTCTTGGTGGAGGTCGATGGCTTGACTGTCTGCTCCTGACGGGTCGAGGGTGTGGCGTCCTTATCCTTGGACGAGTCATCGCCGCCGCCGGCGACGACGCCGATGAGCAGCAACAGCGCGGCCGCGCCACTGACAATTGCGGGAGCTTTTTTCTTTCTTCTTGTGCGGGCCATTTGAGCCGCCTCCTCTACCTGATCTTTGCTGTAGTCTTTGACATCGCTGATGCCGGTACCGGGCAGCGTCGCGGTCGTGCGCATGCCGCCGTTGGCCTTTTTGGTGACGCGGTAAATTTTATTGCCGACGCTATAACCGACGCCGGATTTTGACAAATTGACGCGCAACGGGCCAAATTTGAGGCTCTTGCGGTATCGCATTCCCATTGTGGGGTGTCCTCCCTTTGGTGTCCGATTTGGACACCGTTTTTATTTACCAGCCGTTTCGACCAAAAAGGCCGGACGGCGCTGGTACAATGATGGTGCAGGCGCAAGCCTGCCGCCCTCTCTGGTGTTGCAGAGGCGGAGAGGGCGATTTTTTTAACGGAGGGATCTATCATGCATGAGCCAAATGACCGTGGCAAGGCCGCAGATCTCCAGCGCATCCAAGTCAAGCTCCGTCAGCTGACGCCCGAGAACCGGGCGCGGTTTACTGATTTTCTTGCTGAGTTATCAAAAAGTCCAGATATTCTTCTGCCTGCTTGCGCCGTTCCGGCGCAAGAGCGCTGATCTTTTGCAGCAGCTCGTCGTCTTCGGACGGCGGGCTGCTCGTTGCTTTTTCGCCCAGCAGGTCGGAGACGGTGCAGCCGAGGTATTGCGCGAGGAGCTGCACCTTTTCAATAGATGGCATTATCCCGCGATTTTTTAATTGACTCAACAGGCTCTTTCCGGCTCCGCTCTCTGCGCATGCGATAGTCGGCTTGACCCCCTTGATATCGCAGTACTTTTTGACGTTCTGCACAAAGATATCTGTTTCTATGGGGATCACCTACTTATACTTAATTAGACAGTTAGACTAAAAATCTGAAATTTCAAATTAGGCTATTGACAATTCGATATTTCGGATTTATCATAAATTTACAGTTTAGGAATTGAATACGGAGCGGCCGGCGCGCGGCAAATGATTGGGTACTCTTGCTGTTTCTCTCCCTGGGCTATCGCTTGGATGGTCTCCTCCACTGCCAGAAGGGCGTTCGACTCGTCCTCGCTCCCCCGTTCTTTTTCTTTTTGACTGGGTATCAATTTACAATTTAGAGAGTATCACGACACGGCGAAAAAATCAAGAGGAAGAAAGGAGCCGATATTTTGCTGAAGCTGAATGTCAAGGCGATGCGCGAGCGCAAGGGCGTCTCCCAGAGCTACCTTGCCAAGCATCTGGGCGTAACGGTGCAGACTGTGAGCGCCTGGGAGCGCGGTGTGAACGCGCCGTCGTCCGAGACGCTGCCGCAGATCGCACAGCTGCTCGGGTGCACGATCAACGATCTTTATCGAGACGAAAGGAGCGAGTAAACATGCCGCGAGAGCGAGAGGATTTCCGCGACCAGCTGCAAGCGCTGCGCGAGCAGTTTGCCGGTCAGGAGGTCCTGACGATGGACCAGAGCTGCAAGCTGCTCGGCCTTGACCGCGACGCGCTGATCCATGACAGGGATTTCCCCGCCAAAAAGGTCGGGAAAAAGTACATCATCCCCATTGTGCCGCTGGCACGGTGGATGTCAACCTGGTAAAACGATAGCACAGAAAGGAGAAAATATCCATGTATCCCGAATACCCGAATTTGTACCAGAGGGCGCGGAAGGCGACACGCCTGACGCAGGAAGAGGCCGCCGAACGGATCGGCGTCTCGCCCGAAAGTATGAAACAATATGAGAGTGGGCGGCGCGTGCCACCGGACGGCGTGGTCGCGAAGATGGTTGAGGTTTATGATCTGCCGTGGCTCGCGCTGGAGCACAGCCGCGCGACGGATCAGCTGGGCGTGCTGCCGGAGGTGGAGACAAAGCCGCTGCCGCAGGCGACGATCACACTGACCAACCGGCTGAGAGACGCGGCGGACTGCATCAACGGACTGCTGCGCATCGCTGAGGACGGCGTGATCGACGAGAGCGAGCGATCAGAATTCGACGTCATCGTGCAAGAGCTGCGCGAGACCATCGCCGCGGCTTATCAAGTCATCTACGCTGACGGCGCAAAAAAAGAACGCCCCGACGGTGGCACGTCGAAGCGTTCATGTTCTCAGAGGTTCGAGTCTGAAAACGATTGCAAGAACAGTATAGCATACTCACGCGGAAATGCAAGCCCCGTTTTCAAAAAGGGGGTGTATGCACGATGAGCGGATGGGCGATTTTCTTTACATTCGTGGGCGTGAGTGTGACGGTGACGAAGTTTGTGGACTTCGTAGAAGTCATTGGAGGAGATGCACATGGCAGAAGAAAAAGACACGCGGCCATGCGATGACATGAGCGAGAGCCGGATCAAGTCCGGCCGGAGGCAGCGCTTTACCGTGCTCTACAAATCGGCCATTGAGGACAAGCGCCTGCCGCTCGACGCGCGCGGGCTGCTCGCCATCATGGTCGGCCTGCCGGACGGGTGGCAGTACTCCGTCAAGGGCCTCGCGGCCTATGTGGGCGTGAGCAAGGATACCATTCGCAGGCTGCTCGAAAAGCTCGAAAAAGTGGGGTACCTGACCCGCGAGCAGACGCATGACGAGAACGGCCATTTTGCCGGTAATGTCTACGTTTTGCAGGACGAAGCGCCACCGTTGTCGGAGAACACCGACAACGGTGAAGCCCGACAACGGAAAAAACCGTCATCGGGTTTTCCGACCCAAATAAATACTAAAAGAACCAAAGAAGAAAAGGAACAAACCCCTATAGCCCCCGTGGAGGTCGAAAAGCGTGTTGCAGAATACTGCGGCGAGGACGATGAGCTGCGCGAGGCGATCATGGGGCTGCTGGAAAACCGAGCGAAGCTGAACCGGCAGAAGACCGTGAAGACCGAGCGCGCCATGAACGGCATCCTGCGGAAGCTGGACGAGCTGTCGGGCGGCAGACGTGAGCTGAAGCTCGCGCTGCTGGAAAAGGCAATCAGCATGAACTGGCTGACCGTCTACGAGCTCAAGCCGGACGAAATGCCTGCGGTCAAGACGGAAGGCAGCGCGGCGCTGCCGCTCGGCTGGGGGGTATGAGCATGGAGCAGGAGACAAAGGCGCGGCCGGGGCTGGAAGCCGAGACCGCGGTCGTCGGTGCGATGGTCGCCGCGCCGGAAATCGTCAAGGACGTGCTGTTTGCCGTCCGCGAGCAGGATTTCCGCATCGAGATCAACCGGCAGATCTTCCGCGCGGCGCGAGATCTGTACCTGCGGGCAAAACCGGTGACGCCGGTGACAATCCGCGACAAGGTCGGAAAGGAGTCGAGCGAGTATCTCGCGCAGCTGCTTGAGATCACGACGACCAGCGCCAACTGGCGCGAGTATGCCGCCATTATGGCTGAGCAGGCCAGCATGCGGCGCATGCAGGAGCTTGCGATGCAGGTGGCCGCAGCCGGCACGGCGCAGGAGTGCCGCGAGCTGGCGGCGAAGCTCCAGCAGGAGCAGAGCGGCGGGCGGCAGATCACGGCCTACACGATGGAGGACATGATACAGGACTTTGCGGCGCGCCAGACGGCCAAAAATCCGGTGCGATACGTCCGCTATGGTCTCGCCGAGGTGGATGCCGGTACATACACGCAGCCGGGCGACGTGGTCATCATCGGCGGGTACCCCAGCGACGGTAAGACGGCGCTGGCACTACAAATGGCGATGCGGATGGCGCGCGAGTGGCGCGTGGGCTTTTTCTCGCTGGAGACCGACCGGCGCAAAGTGACTGACCGTGTGGTTGCGGCGCTGAACGATATCAGCTTTACGGCCATCAAACGCAGAGAGCTGACGGACAAGGACTGGGAGCGGTTCGCGGCCAAGAGCGCCGCGGCGTCTGCGCTCAAGTTCACGCTGATCGAGGCCGCTGGATGGAGCGTCAGCGATATTACCGGCGCGGCCGAGGCCTATGACTTTGACGTGATCTTTATCGACTACGTGCAGCTGATCCGGCCAAGCTCGACGCGCATCATACGCAGTGAGCAAGTGGCAGAGATCTCCCGCGAGCTGCACGCCTTCGCCCAGAGCCGCAAAAAGCTTGTTGTCGAGCTTGCGCAGCTAACGCGAGAGGACAGAACGCCCGCGCAGAAAAAGGGAAAACCACAGCAGAGCGAGCCGCGCATGAGCGATTTGAAGGAGTCCGGCCAGCTCGAGCAGGACGCGGACATGATCTTCATGGTCTACCGCCCCGTCGAGGGCGGGGACTATGACCCCGCGAAGTCGCGTTTTTTGCGCATCGTGAAAAACAAGGAGGGACTGCTGCTGCGGACGCTGCTGTGGTTCGACGGCGACAAGCAGACCTTTACGCCGATGACGATGGAATCGGCGCGGGAGGTCGAGGAAGACAAGAAAATCGTCGAGCGGAATGCTCGCAATGAGCGCATGAGCGGCGCAAAGCGCCGGTAAAGAAAGGAGAGACATCATGCCGTATATTGGACATCCGATCGCCTGGACGCCCTGCGCGTACTGCAATCTGGACGGCAAAGAGAACCCCAAGAGCACGAGATCGCGGAAGAAGGTGCGCGGCAGGATTGTTTGGATCAACGAGCTGCACCATTTCTTCCTGGTGGAGGCGCAGGTTTTCGGGTACACGATGCGCGAGTGTTTCAAGTTTTGAGGTGTGCCGTGGCAGAAAAAGTGAAAAGCAAGTGCTATGGATGCGAGAAAAGGCATTCAGGCTGCCATGACAAGTGCGAGGACTATCGCGCGTGGAAGGCGGCGATCGACGCCGAGAACGAGAAGATCAGAGCCGAGAAGAAAGATTATGAAGATTTCGGCGACTATCAGTACCGCGCAGCCAAGCGGCTGCGGAAATAGAAAAAACAGGAGGACAAGATGAAAACGATTGCGGTTATGAACTACAAGGGCGGCGTCGGAAAGACGGTCACGACGATCAACTTCGCGGCCGAGCTTGCGGCCGCGGGGAAAAGCGTCATCGTGATGGATGCGGACGGCCAGTGCAATCTGAGCGATATTTTCCGCGCAGACACGCTCCACGGCGGAACGACCTACGAGGTGCTGACCGGCGAGACAGGCTGCTGTTGGGATGAGCTGGTGCAGGACACGCCTGTTGAGGGCGTGGTCATCGTGCCGGCCAGCGCGGAACTGCCAAAGGCGGACATCGCCGCCCTGACCGGCGAGCGGCTGGCGAAAAACGGCATCCGCGATTTTTGCCTTGCCGTGGCCGAGGACGAGGGCGCGGACTACATCCTCATCGACTGCCCGACTGCTTATAACGCGGCCACGGTGGCGGCGCTGGGCGCTGCGGATGAGATCATCATTCCGGTCGAGCTGGAGGGCTTTTCCCTCTATGGCGCGGGCGAGATCCGCAGTCAGGTCGCCAACATGCGCACGGTCAATCCGCGGCTGCGTATCGCGGGCGCGCTGATCACCAAGCGGCGCGGTACGCGCATCCAGGAGGCCGCAGAGCAAGCCTTGCGCGTGAGCGGCATCCCGGCATTTGAGGTGGCGATCCCGTTGCGGGCCTCCGTGCCGGCAAGCATGTCCAACCTCAACGCGAGCAAGACGCTGAGAGGATACGCACCCAAGGATGCCGCGACAAAGGCGTATCACGATTTTACGCGGGAGTATCTGAGCGAGGGAGGCGCGGTCAATGGCTAAGGGCAAGTTTGACATGAGCGAGTTCTTGAGACCCGTAGCGGTGCCCGAATCGGACACCGGACGCGAGCAGATCGTTTATCTCCCGCTCGACCAGCTGAGAGCCGACAAAAATAATTTTTACTCGCTAGACGGCATTGACGAGTTAGCAGCAAACATTGAGCTTATCGGTTTGCAGCAGCCGATCCGCGTGCGTAAAGACGGCGACGGGTACATCATCGTGAGCGGGCATCGTCGCAGCGCCGCGCTGCGCCTGCTGGTTGAGGACGGGCAGAAACGCTTTGCCGAGGCCCCATGCATTATTGAGCGCGACGACGGCGAGAGCCCCGCCATGCGCGAGCTGCGCCTGATCTGCGCAAACAGTGATACGCGCAAGATGTCCAGTGCCGACATCTCCAAGCAGCTCAGCCGCATGAAGGAGCTGATCTACCAGTTGAGCGAGGAGGGCTATGAGTTTAAGGGCAAGATCCGCGACTTTGCCGCTGAGGCTATCGGCATCAGCAAGACCAAAGCCGCCCGTCTTCAGTTTATCGACTCGCATCTTGATCCGGAGTTTGTCTATCTGTGGGAGAAGGAGAAGATCAACGAGTCCGCTGCGTATGAGCTGGCCCATTTTGCCCCGAGCGTCCAGAAGCGCCTTGCGAAGATCTACAAGGGTGGAAAAAGCTTGCCACAGGCTGAAAAGCTGAAAAGACTGTGCGAGATCTTCGCGGATGGGGCGACCTACGAACCGACAATGACGTGTCTGGATGGTAAGTCCTGTACGCACGGCGACGCTGCCCTGCGGCACGATGCGAGCTTGGGCGCGTGGGAAAATCCGTGTAAGGGCGAAAAATGCTGCCTTGAATGCGATAAAGCAACGAGAGATTGGAGCCCATGCGACAGAATGTGCGCCGCGGCACAAAAGCGCCGCAGCGAAAAAAGCGCCAAGGAAAAAGAAAAGCAGAAAATTGACGCTGAAAAGGCTATGGAAAAGGCATACGCGCAGTTACAAGCCACCTGTGCACGCATGGTTCGCGCTGCCGATGCTGCTGGCCTTGATGATAAGGCCAAAGCCTATGACGGGTGCACGGGCGGTGGAGGACACACAATCGGCTTGCTGCGCCGCTACGCGCGCGGGGAATTCAAGCCGGATGAGCGGCCATATTTTTACGACTTTGAGCTGGAAAAATGCTCAACGATTGGGAAATGCGCGAAAGTGCTGCACTGCACGACCGATTATTTGCTTGGTCTGACAGATGAGATTACGCCGACCAAGGCGGCGAGCTCGCCGGAATGGTTGCCGCTGGACGCAGAGCACTGGCCGGAGGAAGGCGCACTGGTCGTGCTGAGCTATCCGACAGGGCTGGGCGGCAGCGCCTATCTGACCGCGCGGTGCTGCGGCGGCGCGGACGATCAATACCCGTTCATTTCAACCGATGCGGGGAACTCAGTGCAGGATATCGTCGAGTGCAAGTGCGACAGCTGGCTGCTGATCAGCGAGAGGCAGAGAGGGGAAAAATGAAGAGATCCGGATATTTGCAGCAGAGAGGCGCGAGAACGCAAGTGCTGCTGGACGTGATGCAGCGGACGATGAAGCAGTACATGCTGGACACGCTGCTGATCACGATGCACGAGGACTTCGGCTGGGGCTATGACCGCCTCAGCCGCCTCGCGGAAAAGTGGGGCGAGACATATAACGTCTATTTCCCGGCGATGCAGAGCACCGACGAGTCAGACGTCTACCAGGAGAGGCTTGACCGGGCGACGCTCAGCTATATCGGAGGCAACCAGTTTTACCCGTTTGCAGAGCGCTACCCGGAGATCAAACAGTTAGGCTATGGGCCGAGGAGGACAAAATGAAAACAGAAGAGATTTTGGCCGCGATGCGGCGCTTAAAAGTGGAAACGGGCTCGCTGGCCTGCATGGGCTGCGGACGCGAACACGACTGCGGCATCCACGGCTGCCGCATCATGCGGGATGCCGCGGAGCTGATCGAGAAGCTGACTGACCGCTGCGCGCGCTACGCCGAGGAAATCGCCGTGCTGCAGGAACAGGAGAATTGGGTGCCGGTGACGGAGCGGCTGCCGGAGGTATGAGTATGAGCAAGGTTGTGCTCATTAGCATCCGCCCGAAGTGGTGCGAGAAGATCATCAATGGCGATAAAACGATCGAGGTGCGCAAGACGCGGCCGAAGTGGCAAACACCGTTCAAGTGCTATATCTATTGCACTATGGATCACCCTTACATTTCTGTGTCCTGCGTGGAACTGGGCAAGCTCAACTATCGCACAAATACCGTTGGCCGGTGTAATGGTAAGGTCATTGGCGAGTTCGTTTGTGACCGGATTTATGAGCTTGAGACCAAAGCGCGCGGCGGCAGTTACTATGTCAAAGGCGAGGATCAGCCGACGACAAACGATGTGGCGCGGCAATCCTGCCTTAGTCTAAGAGATATGCATGACTATCTGCACGCGCAAAAGGGCTATGGCTGGCATATCTCCAACTTGCGCATTTATGATACGCCGCGCGAACTGAGCGAGTTTACCGGATTACGCGATACGAGGTTCGGCGCAGCCCCGTATGACATTAAGCGCGCGCCGCAGAGCTGGTGCTATGTGAAGGCGATAGACAATGGCTGAATTGAAACGCTGCCCTGAGTGCGGTGGAGTTGCAACCGTTATCCATATGTACGATACCTACGATAGAGCAGATTTTGGGTGGGCTGCCGGTTGTGGGAGATATAGGGCTGGTGATGGCCTCCACGCAAAGAAGATGAAAGTATCTGGGCTGCCCAGCAAAGAAAAAGCAATCGAAGCATGGAACAGGAGGGCTGACAATGGCTGAATACATTGAGCGGGAAGCGGCACTTGAGATTTGCGATAAAGAATACAGAGAAAGGCTACGGATGCACGACTACTGCGGGGATACGGTTGCGTGGAATATTGGCGGTGCAATAAAGGGATTGCCGTGTGCCGATATAGCTCCGTTGGTTCGGTGTAAGGACTGCAAGCACTTCAAGAACTACGGAAAGACATCGCTACTCATAGATGGAAAGAACATCAAGGCTGGGTGGTGTCATAGACGGGCTCGGTACGACGAGGAGTACAGGATGCCGCCGGACGGTTTCTGCTCCTACGGCGAGAGAAAGGAAGGTGCTGACAATGGCTGAATGCATTGACCGGGGAACGGCGATTGCCAAGTTGACAGCATTGGAAGTAACTGACCAAAACGCCACAATGGCAGATGCAAAACGAGTGCTGGCAGATATTCCTGCTGCTGATGAACGCATGGTGTCTTCGGCTGCTTATCACAATGGTCGGCACATTCATCTCAAATCCGCTTTCCATGTAGGAGGTCATTACCACGAAGAAATATCATAGAATCATTCCACTGCTGGGCACCGTTCTTTTGCTTGCGCTCACCTTGGCGGTACCTGCGTTTGCTCTGGAAGAAAGCGATGTTGAAGCAGCGGTCAGCAGTTCCAGCCGCGAGGCCGTGACGGGGAATGTCCTGGTCTGGTTTCTCTGCGCGGTTGGCTTTCTCAAAGTCTCGCAGAAAATCGACAGCTTCATGGCAAGCATCGGCGTCAACGTGGGGCATACCGGCGGTTCCAT